>Ga0207647_10000008_pt1 | contig 192602 bp, 180 predicted proteins | sample KBSCornC2_FD_184295 | JGI IMG/M metagenome (GOLD analysis project Ga0207647, IMG submission 184295) | Corn rhizosphere microbial communities from Kellogg Biological Station, Michigan, USA - C2 (SPAdes) (version 2) | ecosystem: Host-associated > Plants > Roots > Rhizosphere ...
TCACGGCACCCGGTTCGCGGCCGTAGGCCTAATAGGTACATGGCCGCGTAGCGGCATCCTTTGCGAACGCTGGAGACCTGTCTGAGCAGCGAGGGTGGGCGCCGAAGGCTCGCTGCCTCAACGCCCAAGTGTACAAAGCGAGGGCGCAGCCGAGCCCCCCAACGCGAAGCCGAAGGCGAGCCCTATCGAGAGTGCATCAATACAGTTCACGAGGGCATCATTCTCACCCGGCTTTGGGAAAATACTCACTATTAATGACGGGGATTACCCCATGGCCCTGTAGGGTTTTTCTGATATTAGAAAAAAGATAATCAAATAGCTCCCATAATCCATTTCATTGCGCCACAATGCCGGGCAATGGCCATTACCTAATGGCCCGTCGATACCACCACTCGGGAGGATGCCATGGCCGTCGATATCAAAAACCTTAGCCAGACCCAGCTTGCGGACCTGATTGCCAAAGCGCAATCACGCCAGAGCGAGCTGCAAAAGGAAAAAGTCACCCGTTTGCGCGAAAAGATCTTCGCGCTGATCAAGGAAGAAGGCCTCACCTTCGATGACGTGTTCGGAAAGGCCGCACCCAAATCCAAGCGCGCCGGCGTCGCCGTCGCTGCCAAATATCGCAACCCCGCCGATGCGGAACAAACCTGGTCCGGCCGCGGCAAGCGCCCGCGCTGGTTTAACGATGCACTGAAAGCCGGCACCAAAGAAAAAGACATGCTGGCCTGAATAACGCCGCCAGTTCACACATAAGGCCCCGCCATACGGGGCCTTATACGTGGCGTATCATCGGCTGTATCCCAACCCACCGGATACCGCCATGCCCCTCGTCCGTATCGATGTACGCCGTGGCAAGGATGCCGCCTATCGCACCGCACTGGGTCACGCCGTGCACGCCGCGCTTGTCGCGATTGGCGCGCCCAGCGATGACCGCTTCCAGGTCATCGCCGAACACGGGCCCGAAGGCCTCGTGTACGACCCCCAGTACCTGGGCATTCAGCGCACCGACGATGTCGTGTTCATCCAGATCACGTTCAACGACACCCGCACGCTCGATCAGAAAAAGCAGCTGTACAAGGCCATCACCGAGAACCTCGGCAAGTCGCCTGGGGTGAAACCCGGTGATGTGTTCATCAACCTTGTCGAGGTGAAGAAAGAGAACTGGTCGTTCGGGAATGGAGAGGCGCAGTACGCGCCCTGAGGGCCGCGCGCCTTCGTTCGACCGGTCGCGCGTAAGCGCGATCCTGCAACGGCTACCGGCCGCCGCGTCAGAGGGAGCGGCGCGGGGCGACGATCAGGTCGCCGAACAGCAGGCCGGCGACCAGGGACACCAGCAGGGTGACGCCCAGCAGGCCGGTATCCATGCCCAGCGAGGTATCCCGATCCAGCAGGTAGGAAACGCTACGGAAGCTCACCGAGCCTGGCACCAGCAGGATGATGCCAGGCTCGCGCACGACCGCCCCCGGCTGCTGCGCGTATCGGGCGTAGACGTTGCTCAACGAGCCGAGCAACACACCACCGATGAACACGCCGAAGGGCGCGCCGGGAATCGAGCCGGAGATCTGGCCGCCCCACCGCGTGGCGAGATAGCCCAAGACCACCGAGCCCATCACGACCAGCCAGTCGCGCCGCGCCGCACGGAACAGGATGGCGAACGAGAATGCGCCCAGCACCAGTGATGGCCAATCGGCCCAGGACGGCAGCGGTGGCAGCGCGTAGTCGTGGGGAATGATGCCCAGCGCCCCACACAGTTGGGTCGCGGCCACGGTACCGAACGTAAGCTTGAGCAAGGTCGCCACTGCCCCACCCATGCGGGCGACGCCGGCCACCAGGTGCTGACTGGAAATCTCACGAACGGCGGTGGTGAGTGCCATGCCGGGCAGCAGCACAATGAGGCTGCCGAGGATGACCGACTTGAGCGCGAGCGGCACGATGTAGGCCGCGACCACCGTGGCGATGATCGTGGCCACCATGGCACTGATGGCTTCGCTGGCAGCCGCCAGGCGCGGGCGGCTGCCCGACGCCACGGTAATGCAGCCAATAATCACACCGATGATGCCAGCGGTCACCAGGTCGGGCCATGCGCTGTGCAGCAGCAAGGCCACAACGCTGGCGGCGCAAAGACCATAACTCGCGATGACGCCAAGCTCGGCGCGGAAGGTTTCAGGCGCCCCTAGCTTACGCAGGAGGTGAAACCCCTCGCGCAGGTCCATCTGGCCATCGATCACGGCATCAGCGATACGGTCCGCTTCCACCAGGCGTGCGAGGTTCACGTCGCCCGGCGGCAGGCGCATGACCTGGGTGACCTGGGCGACGCTTTCTTCGCCCTGGCCCAGGTCGGCGAACGAAACGATGATGGCCGTCGGGCTGGACCACACTTCAGCCGACAAGCCCACGCGCTGCGCCGACTTGGCGATGGCCGTTTCCAGGCGCGGCGCCGTGGTGCCGTACTGGTGCAGGCGGCGCGCCAGCTCGGTCAGGAAGGCGATGCGGGTGTTGATCGCCGTGGTGGCGAAGCTCACGGGCACCGTCAGCGGTACAACCTCAGCCAACGTCCACCGCCTTCACGCGCAAGGTGGTGCCATCGATACCCGTGACCTCGACCGTGGCGCCCACGGGCAGGTCGGGGCCATTCACCAGCCACATGCCATCGCCGACGCGTGCTTTGCCACGGCCATTGATGATGGCATCGCACAGGGTGAAGCGCTGGCCGATGAGCTGCTCACCGCGACGGTTCAGGCGTTCGTTACCCGACGGCACGCGCGCGATGCGCGGCCGCACGAACTTCCAGTAGGCGAAGCAGGACACAAAGGTGAATACCGCGAACAATACGGCCTGTACGAGCGGCCCGATGTCGGGCGCCGCAAACAGCACGATGCCCATGGCCGCGGCGGCGATGCCGATCCACAGCATGAAGTAACCGGGCATGATCACTTCGCCACCGATAAGCAGCAGCGCCACGATCCACCAGACGTAATGCATGGTGACCTCCCCCATGGTGATCAACGCGCCAGCGGCGGCGTGCGCGGCGGCTGCGGTGCCGCTTGTACCTGCGTGCGCTGGCTGGTGAGCGAATCCTTCGCCAGCTCAGCGATACCGGCCAGCGAGCCAAGGATGCCAACCGACTCCATGGGCAGCAGCAAGGTCTTCTGGTTCGGGCTCTTGGCCATCTCCACCAGCGAATCCACGTACTTGGTGGCAATGAAGTAGTTCAGCGCGTTCACATCGCCGCCTGCGATCGCCTGCGAAACCATGGTCGTGGCCTTGGCTTCGGCCTCAGCCAGGCGCTCACGGGCTTCCGCTTCGCGGAATGCGGCCTCCTTCTTGCCTTCGGCCTCAAGGATGGCTGATTGCTTTTCACCATCGGCCTTGAGAATGGCGGCCTGGCGGAACCCTTCGGCATCGAGGATGTTGGCGCGCTTCTCACGCTCGGCCTTCATCTGTCGCGCCATGGCATCGACCAGGTCGCGCGGGGGCGAAATATCCTTGATTTCGATACGGGTGACCTTGACGCCCCACGGATGGGTGGCTTCATCGATCACCGTGAGCAGTTTGGCATTGATGGCATCACGCTGGCTCAGGCTTTCGTCCAGGTCCATGGAGCCCAGCACGGTACGGATGTTCGTCATGATCAGCGCCAGGGCGGCGGCTTCGAGGTTCGCCACCTCGTACGCGGCCTTCGCCGCATCCAGCACCTGGTAGAACACCACGCCATCTACGCGGACCACGGCGTTGTCCTTGGTGATGACATCCTGGGACGGGACATCGAGCACCTGTTCCATCATGTTCATCTTGCGGCCGATGTTGTAGACGAACGGAATGAGGAAATGCAGGCCGGGCGTGAGGGTGCCCGTGTATTTACCGAACATCTCCACGGTCCATTCGTAACCCTGCGGCACGATGCGGATGAGCTTGGCGAGGACGATGACCGCGACCACGATCACGACCAGTGCGACGATGCTTCCCATGGTGCCCTACTCCCTTCGGCGTTGATTGACCGGGAGTATAGGCGAAGCGAATCAGTGCGGGCCGGCAGGGAGCACCAGGGTCACGCGCAAGCCGCCACCATCGCGGTTGGCCAGCGCGATGCGGCCGCCATGGGCTTCCGAAATTTCGCGTGCCAGCGCCAGCCCGAGGCCCGTACCCGAGCGTTTGGTGGAGTAAAACGGCAGCAGCGCCTGGGCCAGCACGGTTTCACTCATGCCAGGGCCACGGTCGGAAACGTCGATCAGGCAATCCCGGCCCACGACATGGACACCCACCGAGACCTCGTTCTCGTCCCCGCCCGCCTCGTGGGCGTTCTTGATCAGGTTGATCAGCACCTGCTCGATCTGGGTGGGATCGAACCAGCCGGGCTGCTTCGGCGGGGGTGCACTGAGCTGGAAGCGGGCGTGCAGGCCCAACGCGTCCAGGAACGGCTCCCAAGCGATCTCACGTGCCTGTGGCGCCGGCAGCTTGGCAAAGCTGGCGTAGCCCGAGATGAAACCATGCAGATGCTTCGCACGATCGCCGATGGACGCGAATACACCGGGCAGCCGGGCCAGGTCGCCGCGACGGGCCAGCTCGGCACCCGAATGGGACAGGGAAGAGATAGGCGCCAGCGAGTTGTTGAGCTCGTGGCTGATAACGCGGATGACGCGCTTCCACGTATGTACTTCCTGGCGCGAAAGCTCACGCGTCATGCGCCTGTACAGCTGCAGACGGTGCGGCCGGCCCTGCAGGCGGAAGCCACGTTGCGAAAGGTGGAAGGTCTCTTCACTGCCTTCCATCTCCACGGTGAACAGGGCATCTTCACCCGCCGCAGCGGCGGCGCGCAGGTTTTCCGGCATCGCTTCGAGCACCGTTGCGAAGTCGAGCCCCGCCAGGGTGCGGCCTTCGTTGAACAGGTGACGCGCGGCGATATTCGCGTAGGTGACCTTGCCCGAGCCATCGGTGAGCACGAGGGCCACGGGCGTGTTCTGTACCACGGTATCGAGCAACAGCTCGCGCTGGGCCAAATTCTGGCGCTGCTCACGCAGGATGGTACCGAGCTGGTTGTGCATGCGAATCAGGTCGCCCAGCTCATCCATGCGGTCCGTGCCGATGGACATGCTGTAGTCGCCATCGCGGTAGCTGGCCACGGCACTTTCCAATGCGCGCATGAGCCGGCGAATGGGTTCCACGAGAACGTGGGCCATCCATGCCGAAAGCGGCACGAGCAGCAACAGGCAGATGATGAGCGCGGTGCGGGTATCGACTGGCTCGGACGGGCCCGGAATCACCGCATGCCCGGGGTTTTTCGCCAGCTCGTCCAGCCACGCTACGGCCTGGGGAAAGGGCCAGATCGCCACGCCCGCAAACACGAGCGCGCCGACGATCGCCGACATGCCGACGACGATGGCCATCCGACCTTCAAGCGAAAATCGCCTCATGGGTATAAACGTATCAAACCGCCAACCCGTAACGCTCCATCCGCCGGTATAGCGCCTGGCGCGACAGGCCCAGGCTGCTGGCGGCACGGCTGACCACGCCCCCGGCGGTGGCCAGCGCCGCTTCCACGGACTCGCGGCTCGGTTCATCGAGGTTGCGGTTGGTGGCGGCGGTGGGCATGGGCAGGTTCAGGTGCGACGGCTCGATACGGCTGCCCGCGGCAAGCAATGCCGCACGCGCCATGGCGTTCTTCAGTTCACGCACATTGCCGGGCCATGCATGGGCAAGCAGCGCCTCGCGCGAGTCTTCGCTAAGCTCGGCCTTGCCTTCCAGGAAGAACTCGGCCAACGGGAGAATATCGTCGGTACGGTCGGAAAGCGGCGGCAGGTTCACGTCGATGACGTTGAGCCGGTAGTACAGATCTTCGCGGAACGTTCCTGCGGCGATCATCGCCTTCAGATCGGCATTGGTGGCGCTGACCACGCGTACCTTCACCTGGCGCGTGCGGCCGGAGCCCAGGCGCTCGAACTGCCCGGTTTCGAGCACCCGCAGCAGCTTCATCTGCCCCGGAAGCGGCAGATTGCCGATTTCATCGAGGAAGAGCGTGCCGCCATCGGCCAGTTCGAATCGGCCCTCACGGGCTTTATTCGCACCGGTGTACGCACCGGCGTCCGCCCCGAACAGTTCCGCTTCGATCAGCTCACCCGGCAACGCACCGCAGTTCACCGCAATGAAGGGACCGCGGCGTACTGGGGAATTCGCATGGACGATGGCTGCGATGCGCTCCTTGCCGGCGCCATTGGGACCGGTGATAAGCACGGGCACGTCGGAACGCGCCACCTGGCAGGCCAGTTCCACGGTGCGGCTCATGGCCTCCGAAGCGAACACCAGGCCATCCAGGTCGTATTTGCTCTCGAGCGCCTCGCGGCGGCGCCGGCGCTCGTTGCGCGCACGGGTCACTTCGCGGGTGGTCTCGGAGAGTTCCAGGAGGTTCTCCACCGTGGCGAGCAGCTTGGTGTCATCCCACGGCTTGGCGAGATAATCCGCTGCCCCGGCCTTCACCAGTTCCACGGCCGCCTCCAGGTGGGTCCATGCGGTCAGCAGGATCACCGGCAGATCGGTGTGGCGGGCGCGAATGGCTTTGAACAGCTCGGCCCCCTCTTCGCCCGAGGTGGTATCCGCGGTGAAGTTCATGTCCTGGATCACCACATCGACGCGCTCACGCGCCAGGGTGGCCAGGCCGTCTTCGGGCGTAAGGGCCACGAGGGGCCGGATATCCCGCAGGCTCAGGGCGAGCGAGAGCGCCTCGCCGACCGCGGGGTTGTCGTCAATGATTAGTACGCAGCGCATCTTGTCCCTTGCCATGCCGTCATGGATGCAGCTCCCCCGGAAAAGGTTGCAATGCCCATTCTAGCCACGGGTAGCCTCCACGGGGGGAACCGACGCCGCACGCAGGGCCGGGGCGAGTACGGCGAGCTGGCCAAGGAGCCAAAGCGCCAGGGCGCTCGCGGGCAGGTACCCCAACGGCAGCCTCGGGATTTCGTAATGAACCATCAACACGAGGTTGATGGCGTAGGCCAGCACGATGCCCAGCCCGATACCCATGCTGGCCAGCAGGAAGTTCTCGACCTGAAAATAGCGAAGGACATCGCCACGGGTCGCACCCAGCGCGCGGCGAACCCCGATCTGGCGACGCCGCTGGCCCACCCAGAAACTTGCCAGGCCCACGATGCCCAATGCGGTAACGGCGAGCAGCACCACGCAGGCACCCACCAGCATGGCGGCGAGGGCACGATCGCTGGCAAAGAAGAGCTCACGGATCTCACGGAAAGTAATCTTCTCCGTAATGACCCGGCGCGGATCCTGCTTCTTTAGCGCAGCCGCCGCGGCTTCGAGCACCGCCCCTGCTTTGCCTGGCGCGGTACGGATGACATAGCCCGCTCCGTACGTGGGCAGCATGCGCCACGGCGTCAGGATAACCTCGCCGATGTTATCGCGCATGCCAGAGGCTCGCGCCAGTTCGCGGATTACGCCGATGATGCGGAAGTCGGCGCCGTGCAGGTACAGCGTCTGACCCAGGGCGTCCTTGCCAGGAAAGAGCCGGCGGGCCACGGCCTGGGTCACAACGATGACGTGCGCGGCCTCGACCTTCTTGTGTTCAACGTCGTCGATCCACTGGTACTCGTCGTCCCGGATCCAGCGCCCCTCGACCAGCTGCGCGCCGAACAAGGGTCCGACGTCTTTACCGTAATACTCGGCGACGCTTGCACGCGGCTGCTTCTCGTCCGCTGAATACCTCACGTTCGTGCTCCACGAACGCGTACCGAACGGAACCGAGTTCAACGCTTCTGCTGCCTCAACGCCGGGTACGGCGCGGAGCACCGCGAGATCGGCATCCGTGCGCGCGTGGATATCGACGTTCTTCCCGGGCGAAGAAATATCGATATTGGCGAGCCGATCCTCCTCCACTCCGCTGGGCGTATCCATCCAGCGCAAGCGGTCGTTGACGACAAACAAGGCGTTGCACACGATGGCGCAGGTAAGGCCGATCTGCAGTACGAGCAGCGTGGCGGTGATGCGGTGACGGCTGAGTGCCGCGAGGATGGGAGCGATATCGAGGCGCATGTCACTGGCTCTTCAGGTGCAAGCCCGGCGGCACCTGGCAGGCGCGCCACGCAGGGAACAAGCCGGCCAGCATCGCCGCCGCGACGGAAAGGACGAAGGTCGTGACCAGCATCGCGGGATCGAGATGGGCGAGTTGAGCGCTATGGTTCGGGTTAATGCGAACGAGCATGAGCCCAAGCCACGCAAGGACCAAGCCCACGCCACCGCCGGCCAGGCCGATGATCCCCGCTTCGATGACCAACTGCGCGAAAATGTGACGGCGGGACGCCCCCAGCGCGCGACGAACACCCAGCTCACCCGCGCGGCGCAGGAATTTGGCGAGCATGAGACCTACCGTATTGACGAGGCAGACTACGAAAAACCCAAGCGCGAGCCAGAACTGGAGCCTCACGTCATCAGGCACGACTTTCTTTTCGACGAGGTAGTCGCGTACGCTCGTCAGCGATGCGGCGGCCACCCGCTCGAAGCGGCCCGTCGCTTGTTGCTCGCGCACGTAGCCATCAAGGAACGCCTGATAAGCGTTCGCCGCGGCGGGGCCATCCAACTGAACCCAGTACTGCAGCCACACGCACGGCGCTGTCTCCATGTTGTCTTCATCACCGCTTCCCTGCCCCCAACACTGGATACCGCCATCGCGGGGGAGCTGTGTATCACGCGCCGCGCCAAGCGGTACGTATAGATCCTCTGCCGTGGTGTAGTCCCCCGTATTCGTATCGTAGAAATGCGGTACCGGACGCCAGGGCGCGAGCACGCCGACGATACGGAAGCTCGCCTCGTTGACGTGGAGAATCCGGCCCACACTGTTGGCCCCACCGAACAGCCGGGTGTTCAACGTATCGCTGATCACCGCGACACGGGTGCGCCTCTCATCGTCCGTGGCATTCCAGTAGCCGCCGTAACGGAACGGCACATTGAACATGGGAAAGAAGTCGGCGGTGGTATACCGTGCCGGCGCCATGAACGCGTCCACGGCAGGATCATCCGGATGGATCGTCCCCAACCCACCCACCATGAGGGCCTGGTACGTCGCGCGACCGGCATGCAGCATTGCCATGCCATCCATCCATGTCACCTCGTCTGGCGGCAGCGGGTCGTTTGCCGACGAGGCGTCGCGCGGCTCGATCCGCGGCATGAAGATTCGTCCGCTTTTCCCGGGTAACGGATCGCCGGAAAGGACATGCAGCGCCGTAAGGGTTGTCATGCAGGCACCGATTCCCAAAGCCACCGCCAGGATCATCAAGGCGGTAAGGACAGGGTTCCGGCGCAGGCTGCGAACGGCCATCTCAAGGTAGTACGAGAACTCAGTTCCCACGGGTGGCCTCAACAGGTGGAACGCGCGATGCGCGCCTTGCGGGCGCGTACACCGCCGCCTGGCCCAACAGCCACAGTGCTATCGCACCCAGCGGGAGGTATATGGCCGGTAGCCGTGGCGATTCATAGCGCAGCATCAAGACGATATTGATCCCGTAGGCGAGCACCATGCCCAGCACGATACCCATGGTCGCCAGCAGGAAATTTTCGGTCTGGAAGTAGCGCAGTACATCGGTGCGCGTAGCCCCAAGCGCGCGGCGCACGCCGATCTGCCGGCGTCGCTGCGATACCCAGAAGCTTCCCAGTCCGACGATGCCCAGCGCCGTAACGATGAGCAGCGCGACGCAGACGCCTACCAGCAGCCCCGCCATGGCGCGATCACTGGCGAAGTACGCCGCACGCACCTCGCTGTAATGCCGCTTGCGCTGGATGACCCGGTTCGGATCCAGCTCGCGCAACCTGGCACTGGCAGCCTTCAGTACGGCGTCCGCCTGGCCTGGCTGCACGCGCATGACGTAGGTCGCACCGATACCCTCGCTCATGTGGATGGGCAGGAACATGCTTCCGTAAGTCAGCGAACGATCCATGATGTTTGGCCGGGCCACGTCGCGTACGACACCCACCACCCGCACAGGCTCACCACCGTAGTACAGCGTCTTCCCTAGCGCGCTACCGTGGAACAGGCGATCTGCCATGAACTTGGTAATGATCACCACGTGCGGAATCGCTACATCCTTACGCCCGCTGGTGATGTCATCGAGCCACGCATACTCGTCGGGCGAGAAATCGCGCCCCTCGAGCAACTGAACACCGAACGTATTGATAAGCCCATCGCCGTAGTACGCCGTGACGTGCATGGCGGGAATGACCACATCCTTGTCGAGCTTGATGCCGTCATTCCACGATTCGAACCCGAAGGGCAGCTCGTTCGAAAGGCTGGCGTAACGCACGCCGGGCAACTGGCGCAATGCCTGCAGGGTTTCCTCCACCCTTGCATGCATGGCTGGTGTGGCGCCGATGTTCACCGGTCGCACTTCGACCACCGTGGCCTCGTCGATGCCGCTGGGCGTATTCATCCAGTCCAGCCGCTGGCGCACCAGGAACACCGCGTTGCACACGATGGCGCAGGTGAGCGCGATCTCCAGCACCAACAGGATGGCCGTCACCTTATGGCGCTTCAGTGTCGAGAAGATGGGTCGGATATCTAGCATCACGGACTCTTCAGCTGCAGGGCGGGAGTGACCTGGCATGCGCGCCACGCCGGGAGCAGGCCGGCGATCAACGTGGCGCCAATGGCAATGGCAAACGTGGCTGCCAGCATTGGCAGGTCCAGGTGCGCGAGCGATGCGTAGGCATCCGGTTGCTGGCGTACGAGCCAAAGGCCGCCAAGCGCCATGAACAAGCCAGCGACGCCGCCGGTGAGACCGATCATGCCGGCCTCGATCAGCAACTGTGCGAATACATGGGCACGGGAGGCCCCCAATGCCCGCCTTACCCCGATCTCGGACGAACGGCGAAGGAACTTGGCCAGCATGAGCCCGACCGTGTTCACCAGGCAGACCACGAAGAAGCCAAGGGCCAGCCAGACCTGGAGGTGCACATCGCTGGGTACCACCTGGTTGTAGTCAAGCCATTCCATGACATTGCGCAGGCGAACGTTCGGCGCCAGGTGGAAACGGCCGGCCGCTAGCTGCTCTTGCGAATAGTGGACCAGGAAATCCTTGTAGCTGGCGACCTTGGCCGGATCGTCAATCTGCACCCACAGCTGCAACCAGGTGCAGTTGGCCGTTTCAAGCGCATCCTCCTGCTGTTTGCCGCCCTGCCCCCAGCAATCGCGGGAACCGTTGCGCGGGCCACGCAAGTCACGCGCCGTCGTGAGCGGGATGAACAGTTCCTCCGCATCCGCGTAGCTGTCGTTCAGATCGTAGAAGCGGGGGTGGGCGCGCCATGGGTCAATGATGCCCACCACGCGCAGGTCGACGCCGTTGTAGCGGACGGTCTTGCCCGTGCTGTCCTCGCCGTGGAAGAGCTTTTCGTTCAGCGCGCTGCTGATCACCACGATGCGTGAACGCGCCTCGTCCTCGTCGGCCGACCACGCATGCCCGAAGTGCATCGGCACTTCGAACATCGGGAAGAAATCCGCCGTGGTGTAGCGTGCCCGGGCAAAGAACGGTTCGATCCTGGCGCCCGGCAACTGCACGGGCGCCACGCCACCGGTCATAAGCGCTTGCCGGTCAGCCCGCGTGGCTTTCAGCAGGTACATGCCATCCTGCCAGGAGATCTGGTCCGGTGGCTCGCCCTTGGTATAGAAGCCGTTATCGGTATCGCGTGGCTCGAGCTGGGGATAAAACAGCCTGTGGCTCTTGCTCGGGATGGGATCACCCGAAACCACATGCAATACCGTCAACGTGGTCATGCATGCACCGATACCCATGGCCACCGCCAGCACCATGAGCGCCGTGAGGGCCTTGCTCCGCCGCAAGCTTCGCAAGGCCAACTCAAGGTAATAACTGAACATTACTGCTCCTCAACCTATGGCTCAGACGCTACGCGTCGCTTCCACCGGGGAAACCTTCGAGGCACGCAAGGCCGGTGCGAACACCGCCGCCTGGCCGAGCGCGAGCAACAGCACGACGCCAACGCCAACATAGGTGAACGACACGCGCGGCATCTCGAAGTACTTCAGCATCCACTGGCTGAGGCCCAGCGCAAGCACCGTCCCAACGATGACACCGCCCAGCGCGATCAGGAAGTTCTCGGTCATGAAGTAGCTGAGGATGTCGGAGCGGCGGGCACCCAACGCACGGCGTACGCCGATCTGCTTGCGGCGCTGGCCCACCCAGAAGCTCGACAGGCCAACGATGCCCGCCGCCGTGATCGCGAGAAGCACGCCGCACACCACGGTCATGAGAATCGCCATGCCACGGTCCGCCTCATACGCATTGGCGCGCACCTGTTCGAACGTGCGGATACCGAACTTCTCCGGGAGCACGCGCATGCGGTTGACGGCGTACAGGGCCTGGGGCACGGCCTTGAACACGGCATCCTGCTGGCCGGGCTTCGTACGGATCATGAAGCTCTGCCAGCCGCTGTCAAAACGCACGGGCATCAGGGTCACGTTATCCATGTGCTCCCAGTCGGTCCAGGGCACTACCAGCTTTTCGATGATGCCGATGATCGTGGAAGGCTTGCCCTTGGAGTAGTAAATCGTCTTGCCCAGCGCATCGCCCTTGGGGAACAACTTGTCGGCAATGGCCTTGGTGATGATCACCTGCGGCGGGGCCGGGGTGGTCTGCGGCCCGACGACGACGATTTCAGACGGGCTGAAGTTGCGACCGGCGATGAGCTTCACACCCAGGGTCTGCAGGGCCTGCTCATCGACGAAGTAGAGCGCGCTGGGCAGGCTATCCTTGGTCTTGTCCGGGTCCACCTGGATGCCCGTCGACCACCCGCCCCGGCGCAGCGGGAACGTATTGGTCGTGTACGCCGCTTCAACCCCAGGGATGTTACGAATCGCAGCCACGTCCGTCTTCATCAGCGGCACGTAGCTCTCCGGCTTGCCGACATAACGGTTCTGCACGGCGATCAGGTTCTGCTCGTTGATGCCCGTCACCCGGTGCACGCGCTCGATACGCTGGTGCACGATGAACAATGCGTTGCAGACGATCGCCAGGGTCAGCGCGATCTGAACCGCGATGAGGATCGTGCCGGACTTGTGCCGCCGCAGTGCGGCCAGGATGGGTTTGATCTGGAGGTTCATGCCTGCATGCCCTTAGTTGGACTTCAGCTGCCACGCCGGCTGCACCTGGGCGGCGCGCCACGTGGGGTAGAAAGCCGCCACTACCGAGGCCACGACGGCCGTCAGCAGGGTCAGCAGGATAAGTACGGGGTCGACCGTGGCCAGGCGGGCAATATCTTCCGGGAACACCAGCCGGGTACCCAGGATACCCAGGCCGGTCAGCACCAGCCCCAGCAGGCCACCGGCGATGCCTACCGCGCCGGCTTCGATCAGGAACTGCGCGTAGATATCGCCACGCGAGGCACCGAGGGCACGGCGCACGCCGATCTCGGGCGCCCGGCGCAGGAACTTCGCCAGCAGCAGGCCCACGGTATTGACCAGGCAGATCACAAGGAAGCCCAGCGACACGACCAGCGAGATGGTGGACTCCTTCGGCACCACCTTCTGTACATCCAGCCAGTCGGTGACATTACGGACCTTGACGTTCGGTGCCCAGTTCCAACGGCCCGCACGCTGCTGTTCCGCGGCGTAGCCGTTAAGGTAATTGCGGTAGGCATCGACTTCGCTCTGCGAGCCCATTTCGCTCCACAGCGATAGCCAGATGCATTCCGAGCGGAGGTAGCCCTCCCAGCCCTGCTCGGGTTCCTTTACGCAGTTATTGTTGCCGTTGGTTGGCAGTTGCAGATCGACGGCGCGGGTGAACGGCATGTACACCGTAGCGCCCTCATCGAAACCACCGGTATTGGGCACATCGAAGAACACCGGCTGTGGCGACCAGTTATCGATGACGCCAACGATGCGGAACAAGCGGCCATCCAGGTTAATCTGCTTACCGACGCTCTGGATGCCGTTGAACAGCTTTTCGCTCAGGGCGCGCGTAATGACGACGACACTGGCGTGCTTTTCGTCATCGTCGCGCGTCCAGCCTTGCCCCTGGATAAAGGGCACATCGAACATCGCGAACATGTCGGACCCGTTGGCGTAGGCGCCCTGGCGCATGGGAAGGCGCGCCGGATCATCCGGGATCACCGATACGTTGACCGGGTAGATGATGCTCTGGCGCGTCGCCTTGTGCGCGCGAAGGATCGCCGTGGCATCGGTGTAGGTCAGTGCGGGTGCCGGTTCACCGTTCTCGATGTTCTCCGGGCCGAAGGCGTCTACCTGGGTTTCGAACAGTACGCTCGATTTCTGCGGGATGGGATCGCGCGAGGTCGCGCGAAAAACGGAGTAAGTCGTCATCGATGCGGCCACGCCGAAGCCGATGGCCATCACCATCAGGGCGGTGAGCATCGGGTTCTTGCGCAGGCTGCGCAGGCCCAGCTGTAGGTAATAGGCAAACATGGGTGCCACCTTCGGCGCGGGGCCAGGGATCAGGAGCGGACGGTGTGGGCGTGCGTGTGCGCGTGGAAGCGCGGCTCTTCGGACAGGTCGACCACCTGGCCATCGATGACGTGCACGTTGCGTTGGGCGCGGGCCGCCAGTTCCGGATCGTGGGTGACCATGACGATGGTCGCGCCTTCGCGGTGGATCTCTTCGAGGAGTTCCATCACGCCGCGGGCCATCTGCGTGTCCAGGTTACCGGTCGGCTCATCGGCCAGGAGCAGGCGGGGCGAGCCGGCCAGGGCGCGGGCGATGGCGACGCGCTGCTGCTGGCCACCCGAGAGCTCCGCCGGGTAATGGCGGGCGCGGGCAGCCAGGCCCACGCGCTCCAGCGCATCCATGATCCGCTGCTTGCGCTCGGCGGCCTTCATGCCGCGATAACGCAGCGGCACTTCCACGTTATCGAAAACGTTCAGGTCGGGAATCAGGTTGAACGCCTGGAAGATGAAGCCGATCTTCTCGTTGCGGATCTTCGAGCGTGCGTTGTCGTTGAGCTGGCTCACTTCGATGCCATCAAGGTGGTACTCGCCACCGGTGAAGGTCTCGAGCAGCCCGGCGATGGTCAGGAAGGTGGTCTTACCCGAACCCGATGGGCCGGTCACGGCGACGAATTCGCCTTCCTTCACGTCGATATTGAAATCGCGCAGCGCATAGGTCTCGACGACTTCCGTGCGGTAGACCTTGGCAAGGTGGTTCATCTTCAACATGGCATATCCCTCGTTGGAAACAGGTTGGGCGGTCAGCGGGCGATGGCGACGTGCTTGGCGTCACCGAAGGTGTCGGCACCGGAGATGACGATCTTGTCGCCCTCTTTCAGGCCGTCCAGGATTTCGACTTTGTCGATGCTGCTGGCACCGACACGGATATCACGACGATCGGCCATGCCGTCGTTGACGACGTAGGCGTAGCGGCCGGCACTCTCATCGACGAACGAACCGCGCTGCACGGTGAGCACGTTTTGGCGGCTATCGAGCAGGATGCGGACGGACAGGCGCTGGCTCTGGCGCAGCTGGGCGGGCGATTGACCATCAAAGCGAAGGCGTGCGGCCACTTCGCCATTCACCACTTCGGGTGAAATCGCACTGACCTTGCCCTTCCATTCCTTGCCGTTACCGGTGATTTCGCCGGGCATGCCAATCGCGAGATCGCGAGCGAAGCTCTCGGGTACTTTCATTTCAACTTCGAGCGCGGTCAGGTCGATGACGCTGACCAGCTGTGCATCCTTCGCCACCGTGGCGCGTTCGGCGATGAACAACTGGCCCACCTGGCCATCGACCGGCGACTTCACGTTGAGGTCTTCCACCTGGCGCTGCAGGTCCTTGACCAGCAGTTCCTGGCGATCGTGCGCAAGCTTCTTGGACTGGATATCGAAGGTGAGGCTGCTGTTATCGATCGTCATGTCCGACTGGGCGTGCTTCTGTGTGATCGCCGCCTTGTCGAGCGTGGATTTCGCTTTGTCGACATCGAAGTTCGACACCGCGCCCTTGTCGAACGCGCCCTGATAGCGCTTGAGGTCGCGCTCCGCGGCCGTCTGGTCCACCACGGCGTTATCGAACGCCTTCTGCAGTTCGGCGCGCTTCTTCGTGGCATCGACCTTAGCGCGCAGATATTCCACTTCCATGGCATCGGCGGCGGATTGTTCCTGGGCAAGTTTGTTGGTGAGTTCCGGGCTGGTCACCACGGCCAGCACCTGGCCCTTCTTCACCACATCGCCCGCGTGCACCTGCATGACCACCGCACCGCCATAGGGCGCGTAGAGCGTGGGGCTGACTGCTGCCACCACTTTGCCCTCGGCGGCGATATCGCGAACGAACGGCCCGCGAGTCACCGTGCCGAACGAGAGCCGGGATGCGCTCACGGACGTATCGGCCGAGAACATCGTAGCGATCTTGGGAATAGAGAAGCCGATGGCCACCAGCACCGCTAACGCGCCACCGGCGATGAGCAGTTTGCGGTGACGGTTGGGACGAACCTCAACGAGGCGGTCCTGGGCGGCGGTATCTCGGATCATGGCTGTTTCCCTGATGAACTTGCTGGTGTCTTCAGCAAGCCGCGTGCCAACTTGGGAATCGGCTTTAATTCAGGGAGTTACGAGCTCGTTCCTGAGCGTGAACGGTGTCCGCGGACAGGTGTCCGGACAGTGGCCGCGTGTACGGTGGTCACTGTGGGAGCGCGCTTGCGCGCGATGGCGTGCAAGGTGCGCCCGGTTCGAGCGCAAGCGCGCTCCTACAGGCGGGGTCAGCCGGAAATGGCGACCGATTCGGAGACGGCAATATCGCGGGCGACGCCACGACCGAGCACGGAAATGGACACGTCGCGAGCACTTAGCACGTCGAAGCCCACCAGGCGGCGGCGCTGGAAGCTGAGTACCCGTGCACGGCAGGCGCGCAGCCAATCACGATCGGGGGCGTGGCGCTGAGGTTCGCCGATCGGCGTGGCATCTGCGAACAGGCCATCCCAGGCGAGGTAATCCGTATCGGGGAGCAGGTAGATGCGGGCGAGCGTGTCCCCTTCACCACTCACGCAGTCGAGCCACTCGCGCGGGCCTTCTGCGGTGACTGCGCAGGTAAGGCCAACGTAGTGCGTGGACATAAGGGGCGCCAGCTCGGCGTTCTCCACCAGGCAACCGGCGGGTGGAACGACGTTGGCGGGGCAACGGGTCGGCCGCGGGGCGAGGTAGAGCACCCCCCCGAGCTGGCCAAGGCCCTCGACCAGCGTTCGCGGAGGTACCGCGAGCCAACGAGTCGTGGAGCCACTGCGGGCGCGCGTCTGCACGCCGAACGATGCGAGCCAACCGAACATGAGGCGTCTCCCATTGACGGCCTGGGAAAAGATGCCTGGCTGGCGGCGTGGGGAGGCCCGCGTGGCTTGGCGTCGGGGAGATGGAACCGGTGTTACTTGGTAAGGATGAGCTTGTCGTTCCGGGTCAGGCGCAGGTGGTATTCAGCGCCCTGGTGCTCGATGACCAGCTCGCGGGATCCATCGAGGAGGTTCTTGCTCTCGACACGGCGGGCGGGCGTAGCGACGGCGCGCAGCGGGACGACCTTGTCACGGCCGGCGGCTTCGTTCAGGGGAAGGCTTCTCATCAACATGGCTTACTCTCCGCAAGTGAGGGTGCGGAGTTGATGATAATGATTCTCAATTACGAGTCAAGCCTTTTGCTCAGGCCACTTCCTGCATCGCCACCAGCGTCGCCTCGATGCCTTCCAGGTCCGGGATCACCGCCGTGTCGTCACGCACCAGCACGCGGGCGCGCACGCCAAACGGCAGGTCGTGGCCGTCGTGGGTGGGCAGCAACAGCTCGGCATTGAGCGTGGTCAGGCGGGGGAAGCCGTGGGTGAGCACGGCGATGTACGGCATGTCCGCGCGATTGCCAATCGTCTTGAGCACAGCCACGCGGGACGCCTGCGGCGGCGCATCCTCGGGCAGCGTGGCCACGTGATCGAAGCTGACCAACGGAATCTGCCAGCCGCGCCACTGAATCCGGCCAGCCAGCCATTCCGGCGCATCGGGCACCGCCTCAACACCAGCCAGCGTAATCACTTCCGCGACCGCGGCATTGGGAAGGAGCAGGCGCACCCCGCCGCTGGGAATCAGGACGCAGCGGATTTCGCGCGGTAACGGCTCGCTCATGGGAATTCCTCGTTCAGTTTCCTGGCCAGTGCAGCGACATCGCCCGCATAGCCGGCCACCCGCTCCTCGCGGATGCCTGTGACCATATGTCCGCGCTCGTCCTCAGGCGGCACCGCCTGCACCCAAACGCGCCCGCCGCCGTCATAGACCGCCTGCGCACCGGCGACGGCGTCGTTGCCGCGACCAGCGAAAACGATGGCCAGCGCATCGGCGCCGAAACCGCCGGCCAATGTGCTGAAGATGCCATCGATGGACGGACCGGCGGCATTGAATGCGCTGCCGTCATCGCGGACCGTGACGCCACCGTCGCGGCGGATCTGCACGTGTGCGCCACGCGGCACGACGAGTACTTCGCCATGGCTGGTGGGGACGCCATCGGTAGCAACGCGGCCGCGACCAAGCCGCTGTACGAGGGCTCCGGTGTCATCCGCGTGGTGCGCCACGACGAGAATGGTCGCTGGCAGGCGGCCCGGCATGGCGGCAAGGAACAGCCGGATGGCATCCTCGCTGTCCACGGTGCCGGCCAAGGCCACGACGCGGCGTACCGCGCGCGTGGTCGTCTCCAGGATCATTTCGTGCATGAACTTGCCATCGGTGCTCGGCGCGATAGCTTCTTCCAGCGACACCAGCTCGAGCTTAAGGCCCGGCTCGATCGCGACGCTGCCATCATCCACCACGTCCTGGGCAAGGAACTCGGCCGCGCTCATGGTTTCGATGCCGAACTCGGCCGGATCCGCCTGGGGCGATGCCTCGGCGATGATCGTGTCGTGGTCGACCAGGTCCCACTCGGGTACCGGCGGCGGCACGTACTGCGAGGATCGCGACGTGATTTCCAGCGCTGGCGCGTCATCGCTTGCCGCTGCGGGAGCTGGCTCATCGTCAGGGGCAAGGCTGAACTGGCTCGCGTCGAATTCGCGCTCGACAGGTGGCGTGGCTGCGGGCGATTCGTCGACCACTTCAAACCCGGAAAGGTCGAGCGAGGCCAGGTCGGTGAGTTCGAGCGGCAGGGACGGCAGGTCGTCAATGCCATCCGTGCCCTGCACTTCCGAGGCGCCTGCCTCAGCCAGCACGGCTTCGAGCTCTGCCGCCAGGTCCTCCGAACCAGCGACATGCTCATCGTCAACACCGTCCATCTGCGGCGTCGAGAACGCGAGTTCGTCGGCGAGATGTGCCTCCTCGGCGGGCATCGCCTCGAACGCGGATGACTCGTCGGCATCATCTGCCACGGACATCGGCGTTTCCGGGTACCCGTGGACACCTGTGATCGAAAGCGTTTCGGTAATGGGCTCGGCCAGCTCTTCCTCGGCAGGCGCGGGCTCACTGGCGATGGCAGCCACGCGCGGCTCGATAGCTCGGGCATCATCCGGCCGCGGCGGATCCAGCGGCGAGGCGCCGACCAGCTTGGCCGCAAGGTGGCGCGCCCATCGCGCCCGGTCCCAGCCTTCGAGGTCGCGGCTGGCATCGGCATCGTTGAACACGAGCCGCGGATGGCCGCCTTCGACCGTCTCGTAGAGACGATCGAGATCGGAATCGCTCGGATCGTCCAGATCCACCACGACCACGTCGGCCGATGAGCCGACGAGTTCGGCAGGGGCAAACGCTTTCAGGTCGGACTCGTAGACGATCCGCGCGCCCTGCGCGACCAGGGCATCGCGCAGGTGGGCCGAAAGGGCCGCGTCATCAAAGAGCAGCGCAACGGACGGCTCGTGTTCAACCATGGGTGACTCCGAGCACATCGTTGATCTGCACCACCAGGTCGTTCTCCTGATAGGGCTTGCCGATATAGCGATCGACGCCGATATCGAACGCGCGCTGGCGGTGCTTATCGCCGGTGCGCGACGTGATCATGATGATGGGCACGCCGGCCAGGCGCTCGTCGGCCTTCATGGCGGTGGCGAGCTCGTAACCGTCCATGCGCGGCATCTCGATATCGAGCAACATCAGGTCGGGCACGCGCTCGTTGAGCTTTTCAAGCGCATCCACGCCGTCCTTCGCCGTCATCACTTCGAACTCGTGGCGCTCCAGGACGCGGCCGGTCACCTTGCGCATCGTGATCGAATCGTCCACCACCATCACCAGCGGCTTGACGCGCACTTCGTCCTGCTTGCGCGGGGCCTGCGGGATGGCTGCTTCGGCTTCGAACGCCTGGCGGGCCACGCCGTGGCGGACCAGCGGCGCGAGGTCAAGAATCATCAGCACCGAACCATCACCCATGATGGTGGCGCCGAGGATACCCGGCACGGAACTGACCTGCGGGCCGACCGGCTTGACCACGATTTCGCGCGAGCCGAGCACCGCATCCACGCGGATGGCAGCGCGCAGGTCGCCCGAGCGGGCGAGCAGCAGCGGGATGTCACCCTCATCGGGCGATGCGATGACGTGCACGCCAAGCAGCTGCGGCAGGTCGTGGATCGCGTACTCCTCGCCGGCGTACTCGAACTGCGCGTCGACATCGGCCATGCGATGGGCCAGCTCGTTCGGTTCCACCTTGGCCACGCCATGCACCGAGGTCATCGGGATGGCGAAGTTGGTTTCGCCGATGCGCACGATCAGCGCCTGGGTCACCGCGAGCGTGAACGGCAGGCGCATCACGAAGGTGGTGCCCGTGCCGCGCTGCGATTCAATGGCCAGCGTGCCGCCGAGCTGCTTGATCTCGTTCGCCACCACATCCATGCCCACGCCACGGCCGGCCACCTGGGTGACCTTCTCCGCGGTGGAGAAACCGGGCACCTGGGTGAGCTGGAAGATCTGGTCGTCGGACACGCGGGCATCGGGGCGCAGCAGGCCGCGCTCGATCGCCTTTTCGCGAATCGCATCACGATCCATGCCGGCACCGTCATCGGACAGGCGCACGACCACTTCTGTGGCTTCGCGAGCCACCTGGATGCGAACCGTGCCTTCCGCGTTCTTGCCCGCGGCTTCGCGCGCCTGCGGCGCCTCGATACCGTGGGCCACCGCGTTGCGCAACATGTGCTCGAACGGCGCCTTGATGCGGTCGAGCATGTTGCGGTCCATTTCGCCGTTGGCGCCCTCCACCACCAGCTGCGCTCGCTTGCCCACATCGGAGGCAGCCTGGCGCAGGGTGCGGCGAAGGTTCGGAACCATCGCATCGAACGGCAACATGCGCGTCTGCATCAGGCCTTCCTGCAGCTCCGCGTTGACCTTCTGCTGCTGCAACAGCAGCGTTTCGGTCTGGCGGGTGAGGTCGTCCATCATGGTCTGCAGCGACACAAGGTCGGATACGGACTCGGCCAGTGCACGCGAGTACTGCTGAAGCTGCGAGAAGCGATCGAGTTCGAGCGGATCGAACGTGGCCGCCGCGTTATCGCGATGCTCCTGGTGGTAACGCGCGATGATCTGGGTTTCCGTTTCGATTTCCAGCATGCGCAGCTGGCTGCGCAGGCGGCTCACCGTCTGCTCGTGCTCGGTCAGCGTGGAACGGAAGCTCGCGGTCTGCTGCTCCAGGCGCGAACGGTAGATCGACACTTCACCGGCATGGTTCACCAGCGTATCGAGCATGTCTGCTCGGACACGGATCTGTTCCTGCGACGCGCGCTGGAGCTCTTCCTCTTCCATCTCGGGAAGCAGGTCGGGCAGGACGCGATCGAGGACCGGGATCGGCTCGGGCTGTGGTGCAGGCGGCAGCCAGGTATCCGGCTGCGTCGCAGCCTCGCGTTCCTCGCGGTAGTTTTCCGCGGTGAGCGTATCCGGCGCGATCGGCGCACCCGCCAGGCGGGCGAACGGTTCGATATCTGCTTCGCTGAGCGAAATGGGCTGGTGCTTTGCGATCGCCACGATCATGCGATGAAGGCGATCGAAACCGTTTTCCATCGCTTCGATAGCGGCACCGTCGCTTTCGCGCTGGCCACCGGCCACCGCATCGAGCAGCGCCTCCATGGCATGGGCGAAATCACCGACGATGGCAAGGCCAGCCATGCGGGCGCTGCCCTTCAGCGTATGCAGGTCACGCTGCAGCGAGGCAACGTGCTCGCCCTGCTGCGGATCGGCGCGCCATGCGGCGAGCGATGCATCCGCCTGATCAAGGATCTCGCGGCCTTCCTCGACGAACACCTCGAGGAGATCCGGGTCGATGTCGGCATACGGCGAGAGCTCCGGCACAAGGGCCGGCGCTTCGGCTTCCACCGGCTCGTGGACGGGCTCGTGGACGGGCTCGTGCGACTGGTCCTCGATGATGACCGGGAGGTCGTCGGCCTCGGGCGTGGTCGCCTCTTCGACCGGTTCGCTTTCGGCTTCGGGAACGCCAGCAGGCGCATCGTCTTCGCTCGTATCGAGCGTCGCAAACGTCTCAGAGGTGGACTCTTCCTCGAGGATGCCATCGTCGGTGTGGAGCACATCACCGTCGTGGGACATCGGCTGCGGGATCTCGTCGTGGGCCGACGGCGTTTCCGCCGCTGCTTCGTCAACGAGCGCACGCCAGGCGGCATCTTCATTCAGGTCGTACTTCGGGATCGGCTTGACGTCGATCACCGGCGGATCAACCGTGAAGCCTTCGAGCGATGCAAGCAGTTCGGCTGTGAGGTCGTGTTCGCTGTCGGCCAGATCAATCGACGTGAGTTCGGCCGAAGCCGGCGCGTCGGCGGCATCCGCGTTAGCAGCGCTCTCCACGACCGGCGCGGATTCAGGCTCATCGCCCTGCACCAGCGTGGCCGCCGCCTCCAGGTCGGCAAGTTCGCCGGCCAACATGGCTTCCAGTTCAGCTTCAAGCGACGCGTTCGTCGCGTCCGCGGGCACGAGGTCATCGTTCGCGTGGGACGGCGCCTGGGGCGCATCGCTGGCGAGGTGCGCCTCGGCGTCGCGGACGTCGGCGTCAAAACGCGCCTGTTCGTTGATGAACGCCTCGAGTTCGGCCTCGTCCAGTGCCGACAACGATTCACCCGCCGCAGCCGCGATCGGCGCTTCCGCAACGGCCTCGTCGAGAGCGGGGGCGCCGACGGTCGGCTCATCGACGAACGACTCGTCGGCAACCAGTTCCTCGACCTCGTCCTCGTCGACGACGGGTGCATCCACGACGAGGTCGTGGTGTGCCGGCGCCTCGGCCACCGGGGCCTCGACAACCTGCTCGTCCTCGAGCGGAAGCGGATCCGGCTCGTAAAGGATATGGGCGACCGTCGCTTCCGGCTGTTCATCGCGCAGGGCGATGATCTGTGCGGCCAACGCGGAAACATCGGGTACGCGCGGGTCTTCGGTATCGAACAGTTCCATGACGTGGTCGACCAGGTCGGCCGCATCGGTGAGCGCATCGACGCCTGCGGCGCGCAGCGGCACGCCGCTCGCGCGGACCCGCTTGATCAGGCCTTCCAGCGGAGCGAGCACCTGGATAAGCACGGGGATATCGACCATGCCGATCGCGCCGTGCAGGGTGTGCACGGCCCGCAGCAGGCCGTCATCCACGGGCAGTTCGCCATCGCCCGCGCGGGCGAGGTTGGCGCGGATGATATTGAGGTACTGCGCCACTTCGGTGCGAAGGATATCCAGCAGCACCGCATCGACCGGCGGTAGCGGCGGCGCAACGTAAATCGGCTCCTCTGCCGGTGCCGGCTCCGGTTCGTCCGGGACCGAATGGCCATAGCCAGCAAAAGCGGCTGTTGGCACCGCGGCAATGGTGTCGCGCAGCACGCGGCGCTTCACCTTCGTGCGGACCTTCTGCACGGCATTGCGCGCCACATCCTCGACGAACGCCATGTCGCCAAGGGCAAGGCGATCGGCGGTTTCCATGATCGCGGCAAGCGGCGCCGTCACATGGGTATCGCCTTCCAGCGCGGCCTTCAGCTGCGGAAGCGCGTCAACGGCATGGCCGACCAGCGCCTGCACGCCTTCGTGCGGTCCGATCGTGCCGTCGAGCACGCGGTTAAGCATGTTCTCGACCTTCCAGGCGAACTCGCCCAGCAGGCGGGCACCGACGAGGCGGCCGGAGCCCTTCAGCGTATGGAACGAGCGGCGGATCGGCGTAAGCGCGTCGGGGCGCTCCGGATCCTGCAGCCACGTAGCCAGCGCAGTGCGCAGGTTGTCGATTTCTTCCTGGGTCTCTTCAAGGAAGATCTCCCGGATCTCGTCATCGATGCCATCGACGGTAATCTGGAAGCCGGCGAAGTCGGATACACCGGCATCGCCACCCACTTCCTGCTCGATCTCTTCTTCAATCTCGACCCAGTCTTCGTCGGCCCGGATCGGTTCGGCCGCGACGGGCTCGGCAGCAGGCGCCTCTACGACGACAGGCGGCTCATCCACGAGGTCGAACGAATCGGCAAAGCTGGACACTGCTTCGCCAGCATCTGCGCTGCTCGATGGAACGGCAATGTGCTCGATGGCATCGGCTTCGATGTCACGCAGGGCCTCGTCACCGAGTGCATCGCCAGCCTCATCGGTCGGAACGGGCCAGTAACCCAATTCAGCCAGACTCTGCTGAGTCACATCAAGAATGTGGTCAAGGCCGCCGCGATGCTCGCGCGCCGCCTCCAGGTAGTACTCCAGGGCCGCGACCGCATCGGCCAGGCGATCCATCTGCGCACCGTTGGGTACGCGACGGTCACCTAGCAATTCACGGTGGATGAAAAGACCAATGCCATCGGCGAGCTCACCCGGGCGTGGTGCGCCCAGCATGCGCATGGCGCCGCCAATCTCAGCCATGAGTTCTGGCGTACCGGCCAGCTGATCGTGGTTCCACTGCGATTCCACGAAGGCGACGATGGCATCCTTCACCTTCGAGGTATTCGCCGTGGCCTCGCGCATCAGCGCGGTGAGGATGTGGCGTGCCTCGCTACGCGGCAGCGGCGACGGGCCGCTATCAGAGATCGGCGTATCGCCTTCGGCTCCGAGACGTTCAATATGGTCGTCAAGCGATGCTTCGACGTAGAGCAACGCGCCCGCGACATCGAGCAGGGATTCTTCGTCCGGCGAACGTGTTCCCGCGGCGATTTCGCCGAGGATCCGACGTTGTTCACCCACGACGCGGCGCGGCACGCCCAGGGCGAGCATGCCCAGCGTATCGCCCACGCGATCGAGCACGTCGGCCTGCGGGCCCAGCTGCGCCGGATCGCCATCGGGCCGGCGCAGGAACAGGTCGAGCGATTCCTTCACCCGCAGCAGGTCTTCCTTGATCGCAGCCGATACCGTATCGAGCAGTGCACGGTTATGGCCCGACATGGAGCCGCGTGCATGTTCAACTTCGGCAGCGCGCGGGAGCAATCCATCCAGGCGGTATGCCTGGCGCAGTTCATCGACGCGCTCGCTGCCCTGCTTGGCCTGGGCGACGTAGTAAAGAAGCTTGCGGGCAAGCTCATCCGAATCGCCGGTAAGCATGGCCTCTTCGCCGCCATCCACCAGCTCGCGGATCGAGCGGTCGACGCGACCGATGAGCTGTCGCACTTCCTTTTCGTGGGCACGCAGCACACCGCGCTCAAGACCCTCGAGCACACCTGCGGCGATCCACCACAGGCGGCGGCCTGCGATCGTGTAACAACGCGCGGCGATGCTATCGAGCGTGCCACGCATACCTAGCAACTGGCGATCGCTGCCCTGCCCGCGGAACCAGGCAAGCAGTTGCTGCTGGAAGCGCGCGCGCAACTCGGGCAGCTCAGCGCGGTGTGCTTCGGCCGCGGCAGGATCGGCCGCGCCAGGTGCGCCCAGCGGCAGCGATGCATCGAGGTTGGGGGTGAACAGCGCAGATTCGTCGAGCGACTGCTCACCACGACTCGCACGCAGATCGTTCAGCAGCGGCAGCAGCACGATGGGGACATCGCGGTGGCCACTCTGCAGGCGCTCGAGATAATCGGGCATCTGCATCATGCCGCGCATCAGCGCAGCGTAGGCTTCATCGCGATTGGCCACGCGGTCGCTGATCAGCGCCGCGACCAAATGCTCCATTTCGCCCACGACCATGGCCGCGCCATACAGCTCCACCATGCGCAGCGTGCCGTGGACCTGGTGCAGGTCCGCGGCGCAGGTGTGCATGACGTAGGTGTCGCGGGAATCCTCGACGTACGACTCGAGTGCCTGGCGTGCCTTGGACAAGGCGTCATCGAGCTCCGCCTTGACCCAGTGCAGCGTGGTGAAATCGGTATGGTCTTGAAGTCTCACTGCATTAGCCCGGCAGCTTGAAGTTCGCGACGGACAGGCGCAGGTCGTTCGCGAGCTGGGCCAGGTTACCGATCGATTCGGCCGTCTGGCTGGCACCCAGCGACGTCTGCGAAGTGATCTCCTGGATGACGTTCATCGTGGCCGATGTATCCGTTGCCGCCGCCGACTGCTCACGAGCCGCCGCGGAGATGTTCTGAATCAGTGCCGACAGGTCGTTCGACACGCGCTCGATATCGCCCAGTGCCGTACCGGCATCCTCGGCGAGGCGCGCACCGGCCACCACTTCCGCGGTGGTCTGCTCCATCGAGCTCACTGCTTCGTTGGTATCGGACTGAATCGTCTGTACCAGCGTTTCGATTCGCTTGGTCGCGCTCGCGGAGCGTTCCGCGAGGCGCTGCACTTCGTCCGCGACCACCGCGAAACCGCGGCCTGCCTCACCGGCCGATGCGGCCTGGATAGCCGCGTTAAGCGCGAGGATGTTGGTCTGCTCGGCAATGTCGTTAATCAGTTCCACGATCGAACCAATTTCCTGTGACGACTCACCCAGCCGCTTGATTCGCTTTGAGGTTTCCTGGATCTGGTCACGAATCGAGTCCATGCCCTGGATCGTCTCGCGCACCACTTCGGCGCCGCGCGACGCGATCTGCACCGAGCGCTGCGCCACGTCGGCCGACTCGGCCGAATCCTTCGACACCGTATCCATCGAGGTCGCGATCTGGTTAATCGCGGAGGTCGCCGAGGTAATCTGCTGCGCCTGCTGCTCGGCCGCATCGGCCAGGTGCATGGCGGTGGCCTGGGTTTCCTGGGCGGCCGCCGACACTCGCACCGCGGTCTCATTAATGGTGGTCACGAGATTGCGCATCTCGTCCACCGCGGAATTCATAGCGTCGGCGATAGCGCCGGTGATGTCCTCGGTCACCGTGGCCTTGATGGTCAGGTCGCCTTCGGCGAGCGTGCCCATCTCGTCCAGCAGCCGCATAATCGCGGTCTGGTTACGCTGGTTCAAGTCGCTCGTGGTCTCAAGGCGGCGACGCTGGTCGCGCACCAGGCTGAAGACGAGCACCAGGGCGAAGGCCACCGTGGCGATGGCGCCAAGCAAACCGGCCCACACGTTCGGGAACAGGCGGGTCAGCGGCAGCTTCGCGATCTGGTCCGCGGATTCGTTAGCGCGCAACAGCACCGTCTGCGAATCCAGCGACGCCTGGTTACCGGCGCGCTTCACGTCCTGCAGGTTCGGCGAAGCGCTTACGAGCTGGCCCACCGGGTCGACCAGGTCGCCCCACGAGGTCTGCATGTCAGCCAGGATCTTGTGGGCGTTGGCATCGGAGATGGCACGTACGCCGCCGTCCGGGTTGCCTTCGAGCAGCCCCTTGAGCACCGAGCCGTAAAGCTGGGCATCGCGGGAAAGGCCATCGGCGGCGGACTGCGCACCGTCGCCGCCCTGCAGGATCTCCTGCACGCGGCGGATCATGCGGTCAGCCATGAGCATCCAGCGGGCGATGGTGAAGGTCTGCTCCACCGACGCGTTTTTCTGCTGGACGATGTTGAGCACCTCGTCGGTACGGGCGTTCAGCAGCGGCATCTGCCTGGAGAACAGGTCGGCGCGTTCACCCGAAGCGAGCACCAGTTCCTTGTTCGACAGGATCTTGCCGATGTCGGCGTCCAGTTGGTGCCATGCGTTGGCCAGCGCGCCGATGGCGCGGCCAGTGCCGCCTGCCTGCTGCGCGTACGCCGGCATGCCGGTCTTCTCGTCGCCGGCGACCAGGCGCTGTACCGCCGAATCGATGGTGTTGCGCGTGGCGGAAAGTTCGCGGAAGGAATCGCGATTGCCATCCGAGGCCTCGAGCGCGTACTTCGCGGTCTGCTGCGAAAGCACCTGCACCTGCGTCGTCAGCGCGATCGCTTCGCGGTCTTCGCCGTTCTTGCTGTTCAACAGCCAGAAATCGACCGATGCCAGGCCAATGGATAGCAGCAGGAACACGATAACCATCGTGTAGCCACCTTCACGGCCTGCGCCCCCTGTAGTCGTGCTCATATCCACCTCACCCAAACAAAACCTGGTGACCGGGGCTTCTGGCAGCCCCCGGCAGACGAGTGGCCCTGCAACAAGGCCACCCCCTCGTTCCCGTCGCGATGCCGGTTATCCCGACGCCGCTTATCCTGTGCGGGAGGGCCATCCGACCGTCCCGTCCCCCTTACTGTGCGCCTTACAGCGCCGCCTGCCGGAAATCCGGCGCACGAACCAGGCGGTTCATGCTGAACAGCCCGAACGATTGCTCGCCGAGCTGGATGTTCTCCGTCACAAAACGCGCCAGGCGCGGGTCCACTTCGTCATCACCGGTACCGCGCTGCTCTTCATCCATGGTGCGCTGGCCGAATACTTCATCGACCAGCAGGCCCACGGTGCCGCCGTGCTGGCGCACCAACAGCAAACGCGTACGCTCCGACGACGGTGTACGTTCATCGAAGAGAAAACGCCCCAGGTCGATCGCCGGCACCAGGTTGCCGCGCACATTGGCCACGCCCATCAGCCAGGGCTGGGTGCCCGGGACGTTGGTCAGGGCCGGTACCGCCAGCAGTTCATTGATCTCGTCGATGCCGCTCACGAAGGCGCGGCGGCCCACGCGGAAGCCGATACCTCGCCAGAGGCCCAGGTTCTCGACGCGCTCGGGCGTTCCCGCCGAGTGCGCAAGGCAGGCGCGTTCGTAATGGGCGAGCAGTTCAAAGGGCGTGAGTGCCGCGTTCTCGCTCATGGCATGCCCTTCTTCAGTTCTGCTTCGGCAAAAGATCGGCGATGGTCGAGAGCAATTCCTTCTCGTTCACCGGTTTGGTAATGAAGGCCTTGGCGCCCTGGCGCAACCCCCACACGCGGTCGGTTTCCATCGATTTGGTCGTGATCATGACCACCGGCACGTCCGCCGTCGCCGGGTCGCGGCTGAGCGTGCGCGTGGCCTGGAAGCCATTCATGCCGGGCATGATCACGTCCATGATCACCAGATCGGGCTTGCTCGCGCGAATGCGATCGAGGCCAGCTTCGGCGTTATCGACGCTGGAAACGGAGAAACCCGCCTTCTCGAGCAGCGTGGTGAACACGCGGACATCGGTAGGCGAGTCGTCAATGATGAGGATATTAGCCACACGTCCCCCTGGACGCTTACTTAAAGGGTCGGTCAGCCGGCCGTCGCATAGCGATGGATCGCGCCGAGGAGCTCGTCGCGGGTGAACGGCTTGGTGAGGTACTGCTCGGCGCCCACGATACGGCCACGCGCCTTGTCGAACAGGCCATCCTTGGAGGAGAGCATGATCACAGGCGTACCGCGGAACTGGGCGTTGTTTTTGATCAGCGCGCAGGTCTGATAGCCATCCAGGCGCGGCATCATGATGTCGACGAAGATGATATTGGGCTTCTGGTCCGAGATCTTGGCCAGGGCCTCGAAGCCATCGACGGCCGTAAGCACGTCGCAGCCTTCCTTCTTCAACAAGGTTTCTGCCGTACGGCGGATGGTTTTGGAGTCATCGATGACCATGACCCGCAGGCCGGCCAGGTCCGTACCGCGTCCGTTGTCGTTCACTGCGCCCCCGTCACACGAAAAAACTGCAAGTCCCGACAACAGGATAGCCCGTTCTTACCCGGGTATCCGTGCGCCAGGTCGTAAAGCCCGACACCCCCGGTGCCGGTACCCGCTCTTCGGCGGACCTTGCCACGCTGTTTAATGGGTGGCCGGGTTTCCGTCAAGATGAATTGTTCCTAAAGGGACAATGCCTTGTGAAATAGTCGGCAACGCTCCACTAAACTTGACTCCTTTCCTGATCCCCAAGGCCGCCTCCATGCCGCTCTCCGTCGCCGTCCTCATGGACCCGATCCGTGCGATCAAGATCGCCAAGGATTCCACCTTCGCGATGCTGCTGGAGGCCCAGCGCCGGGGCCATGCCCTGTTCTACATGGAGGAAGGCGACCTGGAGCTGCGCGGCGCGGATGCATGGGCCCGCTTGCGCGCCCTGACCGTGAAGGACGACCCGAGCGGCTGGTTCACCCTGGGAGAGGCCGAATGGCGCCCCCTGGCCGACATGGACATCGTCCTGGCCCGCAAGGACCCGCCGGTGGATCCGCAGTTCATCTACGACACCATGGTGCTCGAGGCCGCCCAGCGGGCGGGCGTGACGGTGGTGAACGATCCGCGCAGCCTGCGCGATTGCAACGAAAAACTGTTCGCCCTGCAGTTCCCGCAGTGCATTACCCCTACCCTCGTCTCGCGCGACCGCAACCAGCTCAAGGCCTTTGTGGCCGAACACGGCGAGGCCGTACTCAAGCCGCTGGACGGCATGGGCGGCCGGGGCATCTTCCGGGTGAAAGCCGGCGACAGCAACCTCAACTCCATGCTGGAGACCCTGCTGGACGGCAGCCACCACTTCACGATCGCCCAGAAGTACATCCCTGAGATCACCTCGGGCGACAAGCGCATCCTGTTGATCGATGGCGAACCGGTGCCCTACGCCCTGGCGCGTATCCCGCAGGGTGACGAGTTCCGCGGCAACCTGGCCGCGGGTGGCCGTGGCGAGGGCGTGCCGCTTTCGGACCGCGACCGGTGGATCGCCACCCAGGTCGGCCCTGAACTGGTCCGTCGTGGCCTGCGCTTTGTGGGCCTGGATGTCATTGGCGATTACCTGACCGAGATCAACGTCACATCTCCGACGTGCATCCGTGAGCTGGATGCCCAGTTCGGCATTAACATCGCCGGGCTGCTGTTCGACGCGATCGAGGCCCGATGACGACCCGTACCACCGGCGCCGACCTGATCGGCGCGACCCTGCTGTTTTCGCTGCTGCTGCACGGTGTCGTCATCCTCGGCGTCACGTTCCAGGCCGAAAAGCCCGCCCCCAGCGTCCCGACGCTGGACGTCACGCTCGTGGACGTCGCTAACCAGGAGCAGCCCGACAAGGCCGATTTCCTTGCCCAGGCAAGCAACTCCGGTGGCGGCGATCGCGATAAGGCCTCCCGCCCTTCCGAGCCAGTGAGTGGCCCGCTGCCCACCCGGAATACCGGCGCGGCACCCGAGGTGGAAGAAGCGCAGGCGCCCGCCCCGCGTGAAGCCACGCCGGACCAGGTCCTGACGACGTCCGGGCAGACCGGGTTCCACGTCGATACCACCCAGCAGCAGACCGAACAGAAGGAACACCCGCTGCCCCCCTCGGACAAGGAGGTGCAGCGCAAGCTGGAGATGGCGAAGCTGGCCGCCGAGGTCCGCGACGAATCCGAGGCGTATGCCAAGCGCCCGAAGAAGAAGTTCATTTCGTCGAATACTCGCGAATACGCCTACGCCGCGTACATGAAGGGCTGGGTGAACCGCGTGGAGCGCGTGGGCAACCTGAATTACCCGGATGAAGCCCGCCGCCAGGGCGTGTACGGCGAGCTGGTGCTTACGGTAGGCCTGAACCGCGATGGCTCGATCAAGAGCATCGATGTGATCAAGAGTTCAGGCCATAAGCTGCTCGACGATGCCGCGCAACGCATCGTGCGGTTAGCGGCTCCCTTCCCGGGGCTGCCGAAGGACAGCAAGGAAAAGGTGGATGAGCTGTACATCACCCGCACCTGGCAGTTCCTGCCGGGCAATGTCCTGCGGAATTATTGAACACCCTTACGGTTTCGGCAGAAGCTGGTCCGCCTCGCTGACGTAAGCCTTTCCCGCCTTGCGGTCCCAAACGCACAATTCACGTCCCGGCGCATTCTTCATGTGCTTCTGCGGATACCGCCCCGCGAGCACCAACGCGGTGACCGGCACGCGATCGTCGTACTGCACCAGCCCGCCCACCGGCTTCACATCCTTGAGGCCACTGGCCGCCACGCATGCCTGGGTTACCCGTTGGTCATAGTCCTTCCAGGTGGTGGGCGTGGAAGCGTGCACCGAAAGCGCCCCGACAGCCAGCGCGAGAACCAGAAAACCCTTAACAAACATCGTCTTCGGCATGAGTTGCCTCCGTGTGACCCGGCGCACACGGTACGCGCGTGGCCATGAACAATTCCGCACGGCCGCCGCTCGCAGCGGCTACAATGCAGCCATGAGTATCGCCAATACCTTCGCCGGCCAGTTTCTCATCGCGATGCCATCCATCGCGGAACCGCCGTTCGCTCGTGGCGTCGCCTTCCTCTGCCAGCATGGCGAGGATGGTGCGGTAGGCCTGCTCATCAACCAGATCTCGGAGTACCGCCTTGGCGATGTGCTCGCGCAGATGAAGCTGCCCTGCGAAGACATGGAAATCGCCGAGCACCCCGTGCTTATCGGCGGACCGGTCCAGCAGGAACGCGGCTTTGTGCTGCACCGCGAACACGGGCACTGGGATTCCAGCTACCGCATCAACGATGACTGGTCGGTCACCACGTCACGCGACATCCTCGTTGCCATGGCGCACGGCGACGGCCCGCGGCGGGCGGTCGTTACCCTGGGGTATGCCGGCTGGGAAGCGGGCCAGCTCGAACAGGAAGTCATGGAAAACGCATGGCTGACCACGCGCGCGGACGAGCGCATTGTGTTCGATACGCCGATCGAGGAACGCTGGTTCGAGGCCACGCGCAAAATGGGCGTGCGTGATCCCTCACAGCTTGCCGGCTACGCCGGGCACGCCTGATCCATGAGCTGTCTGTTCGGGTTCGATGTGGGCACCAAGGTGGTCGGCGTGGCCGTGGGTAACCGCCTGACGGGGACGGCGCGCGCGCTTGCCGCCCTGCCCGTGCGTGATGGCACGCCCGACTGGCAGGCGCTGGATAACCTGCGCCGCGAATGGCTGCCAAGCGAGCTCGTCGTCGGCCTGCCGCTGGATAACGAAGGCAAGGAGCAGCCGATGACGCGCACCGCGCGCCGGTTCGCCGAGACACTGGCGGAGCGCTACGGCATTGCCGTGGCGTTCGCCGATGAACGCATGAGTTCGCAGGAAGCCGCACGGCGTTTCGCCGCCGCGCGTGCCGCGGGCACCCGCAAGCGATCGGACGCCAAGTCCATCGATGCCGAGGCAGCTGCGGTTATCCTCGAGTCGTACCTGCTGCAACCGTAACCGATCGCCATCCACCGTTAGCCTTGAGGCCGTCATGTCAAACCGCCTGCGCCATCTGACCACCCTCGAGAACCTGCCGCGCGAAACTATCGAGCGCCTGCTCGATAAAGCCATCAGCCTGCGTGACCAGTGCGCCCACGGAACGCGCAAGCTCGATATCCTTGCCGGCCGCACCGTGCTGAACCTGTTCTTCGAGCCCTCGACGCGCACGCGCACGTCGTTCGAACTCGCCGCGCGCCGCATGGGCGCCGATGTCATCAACTTCGACATCGGCCTGTCGTCCACAAGCAAGGGCGAGGAACTCTTCGATACCCTGCACACGCTCGAAGCCATGCACCTGGACGCCATCATCGTCCGCCACAAGGTTTCCGGTACCCCGGAAGAATTGGTAAAGCACGCCATGAGCGGCGTCGCGGTCGTGAATGCTGGCGATGGCAACCGCGCGCACCCCACGCAGGGGCTGCTCGACGCGCTCACGATCCGCAATCACCACCCGGATTTTCGTAAGCTCAAGGTCGCCATATGCGGCGACGTACGCCATTCGCGCGTTGCCCGTTCCGACGTTCACGTTCTGAGCGCGCTCGGAGCTAAGGATATTCGCATCGTTGGCCCCGCCCGCCTGCTTCCGGCAGAAGGCGAGTTCAAGGGCGTCACCTTGCACGAGGACTTCGATGAGGCGATCGAGGGCGTCGACGCCATCATCATGCTGCGCCTGCAGAAGGAGCGCATGGAGGCCACTGATCTTCCGGATGAAGCCGCGTACTTCGAGCGCTACGGCCTGGATACGAAGCGCCTGGCCCGGGCCGCCAAGGGCGCCCTGGTCATGCACCCCGGCCCGATCAACCGCGGCATCGAAATCGCATCCGACGTGGCCGATGGGGCCCAGTCGCGGATCCTCGAGCAGGTCGGCAACGGGGTCTTCGTGCGCATGGCCGTGCTCTGTGAAGTGATGGGCCGGTGAATGGCATGCCGGGACACGCCACACCGCGTGTTCCGGCATAATGGCGGTTCCAAGGGACCAATAAACGGGATAAAGAATGCGACCGACGAAGCGACTCCTCGCGCTCGGCGTCGCCAGCGTGCTGCTGGCGGCCTGCGGCCACAAGGACAAGGATGCCCCGCTGGCTTTCGTACCGGCCGATACGCCGTACGTCGTGGCCAGCCTCGATAAACTGGACGACAGCGCCTACGAGGCGGTGCTCGCCCAGCTGAACTACGAAGCCCCGGGCCAGGTCGCCCAGCTCAAATCCTACGCCCAGGAGTTCGATACCAAGGGCAATGCCGATGCTGCCCGCCTGCTGCGTGCGGTGGTCGCCGAGATGGACGGCAAGAACGCCGAAACCATCCTGAAGAACGTCGGTATCGATCTCAAGACCGGCTCGGCGGTCTACGGCATGGGCCTGAGCCCCGTCGCCCGCGCCGCGCTGGCTGATCCGGCGGCATGGGATGCCTTCGTCGGCCGCCTCGAAACCGCTTACGGAAAGAAGCTGGATACCGCCGATGCCGGCGGCCAGGCCTACCGCCACGTCGCCCTGGGCGATAGCGGCACGCAACTGATCATCGCCACGGTGGGCAAGAACGCCGTCGCCGCGCTGCTCCCGGCCGATGCCGCGCAGCCGTTGATCCGCCAGGCCCTGGGCGTCGATCGCCCGGAAAAGAACCTGCAGGATGACGGCCGCCTCGCCGACCTGGCGAAGGACAAGGGCTACAAGGATTACGTGGTCGGCCAGGTCGACCTGACCCGCCTGCTTCCGCTGGTCGCCGCCGGTAAGGATCCGCTGTTCGCGACCTTCCTCAAGCAACAGTCGAAGAAGACCGGCGAACCAGCACCGCAGATCCCGGCCAGTTGCCAGGAAGAAGCCACCCGCGTTGCCGCCCGCGTGCCCTCCTTCAGCTTTGGCTACACCAAGCTGGACCTGCACCATGTGGAGCAGCGTGTGGACGTGGCCCTGGCCAACGACATCACCAGCGCCTTCTCGGGCCTGAAGGTGGAACTGCCGGGCCTGGGCAACGACGCCACCGGCCCGTTCGATGCCAGCATCGCACTGCCGGTTGAACAGATCCGCACGTTCTTCACCACGCAGTCGGAAGCCGTCGCGGCCAAGCCGTTCGCCTGCCCGGCGTTCGCCAGCCTCAACGATAGCTTCGCGAAGATGGGCTCGACGATGCAGCAGGCCGCGATTCCGCCGTTCGGCGATATCCGCGGCGTGCGCCTGGTGGTCGACTCGTACAAGCCGGGTGCCCCGGGTGCTGCCATCCCGCAGATCACGGGCCGCATCGTGCTCGCTACGCGCAACCCGGCGGGCCTGCTGGCCATGAGCCAGGCGGTGCTGGGCGGTGAGTTCAAGCTGGCCGCCGATGGCAAGCCGGTGGCGCTCCCCGCCAACCTCACGCAGTCGCTGGGCATGCCCGGCTGGGCTGCGATGAACGGCCAGGCTATCGCGATCGGCCTGGGCGACGGCGAAGACAACAAGCTCGATGACGTGCTGATGGGCAGCACCGGTGATGCCGGCCGCCTGAGCCGCCTGCATTTGAACGGCGATATGTACCGCACGTGGGTGGATGTCATGTCGGATAAGGCGCAGCAGTACGCGTCGGCCATGGCTGAAGCGGCCACGGCGGATGGCGCGCCTGATTCGCAGGCTGCGGATACGGCGACGGCGCAGCGCTCGAAGGCCCAGTTCGATGCGATGAAGGCGCAGGCTGCGCGCGTGGTGCAGGTGAGCGGCGAGGCACACATGGATGAGAAGGGCCTCGTGATCTCCGGTGCCGTGGAATACAAGTAAGCCCTGGCACTTACTGCAGGAGCGTGCTTGCACGCGATTAGCCAACGAAGCGGTAAAGCCGCAGCGTCAGCAAACCAAAAAAGGCCGCGATTCATCGCGGCCTTTTTTGCTGCCCGCTTTTGCACGCGCTTTCACTGCCATGACAGCATGTGAAGACGTATTCGGCAAAGCTGAATCAATAGATTTATCGGGCACGAATCGTTCACGGATGCGCTGGTGTTATGGCCACCGCGACAACGGCAGCCACAGTGCGTGGCGCCGGCGTCGTCCCACCACAGATCCGTAAAAAGGAGTTCCCCATGATGAACGCCAACATTCGCAAGGCCCTGTTCGCTGCCGCCCTCGTTGCCGGTCTCGGCACGGTCCCGTTTGCCTCGGCGTATGCCCAGGACTCCGCCGCGGCCGCCTCCAAGGGTGATAACCAGACGGTAGCCGGCAAGGCCGACGATACGTGGATCACCACCAAGGTGAAGAGCGAATTCACCACCAATAAGAGCGTGAGCAGCAGCGACATCTCGGTCAGCACGACCGAAGGCGTTGTCACCCTGACCGGTACGGTCGCCACGGCGAAGGAAAAGAGCCACGCTGAAGCGATCGCCAAGAAGGTGAAGGGCGTGAAGAGCGTGGATGCCAGCGGCCTGACCGTTTCGGCCGCTGCTGCCAAGTAATCGTAGCCGGTAGGTGAAATGCAAAGAGGGAGCCCCAAAGGGCTCCCTCTTTTTTTGTAGGAGCGCGCTTGCGCGCGATCCGGCGTTACCGCAAGCACCCCATCGCGCGCGAGCGCGCTCCTACATACAGCTGCAACGGTCAGCGGTGCAACATGCCTCCAAACGTGTTCTTGTCGTTCGCCTTGTCGATTTCGACGCCTTCCAGGCCCTGCGAGAGGGTGTGGGCATCGCCGCCCTGCGCTAGCTTGATGCGCAGGCGCACCTCGTTGGAGCTATCCGCGTGGCGCAATGCATCTTCGTACGAGATCTCGCCAGCGTGGTACAGCTCCACCAGGCTCTGGTCGAACGTACGCATGCCCAGCTGGTTGGAATCGCGCATGAGTTCCTTGAGTTTATGGATCTCACCCTGACGGATGTAATCCTGCGCCAGCGGCGTGCCCAGCAGCACTTCGATAGCCACGCGGCGCGCCTTGCCATCCGGCGTGGGAATGAGCTGCTGCGCCACGATGCCCTTCAGGTTCAGCGACAAATCCATTAACAGGGCGCTGCGGCGATCTTCCGGGAAGAAGTGCAGGATACGGTCCAGCGCCTGGTTGGCGTTGTTCGCATGCAGCGTACACAGGCACAGGTGGCCCGTTTCGGAGAAGTTGATCGCGTGTTCCATGGTCTCGCGCGTACGCACTTCGCCGATCATGATCACGTCTGGCGCCTGGCGGAGCGTATTCTTCAGCGCGTTTTCCCAGTTATCGGTATCGATGCCGAGTTCGCGCTGGGTGATGATGCAGCCTTCATGGCGGTGCACGTACTCGATCGGGTCCTCGATCGTAATGATGTGGCCCGTGGAGTTCTGGTTGCGGTAGCCGATCATCGACGCAAGCGAGGTGGATTTACCGGTACCAGTACCGCCCACGAAGATGATGATGCCGCGCTTGGTCATCGCCAGCTGCTTGATGATCGGCGGCAGGTTCAGCTCTTCGGGCGTGGGGATCTTCGACTCGATGCGGCGCAGGACCATGCCCACGCAATTGCGCTGGTAGAAGCACGATACGCGGAACCGGCCCACGCCCGAGGCGCTGATCGCAAACTGGCACTCGTGGGTCTTTTCGAATTCTTCGCGCTGGGCCGGCGTCATGACGTTCAGCACCATATCGCGCGACTGCTGCGCGGACAGGGGGCTTTGCGTGATGGGCACGATGCGGCCCTGCACCTTCATGGAGGGTGCGACACCGGCGGTGATGAACAGGTCGGATGCCTGCTTATGCACCATCAGCTTAAGAAAGGAGGTGAAATCGAACTCGCTCATGGCCTGGATCCCCGTTGCCGGAACGGGCCGGCATCCCTATGGCCGATCATATACCCGCCGGGTGACCGCTGCAGAGACGGTAATCACACCGGCGGGGCGCTCCCGTCTTAGCGGAAGCCTTCCTTGTTCTTGGCGTACATGGCGCCTTCCTGGCGCGTGATGAGGCCGCGTTTGACGAGGTCGGCAAGGTTCTGGTCCAGGGTCTGCATGCCGTACTGCTGCCCGGTCTGGATGGCGGAATACATCTGGGCCACCTTGTCCTCGCGAATGAGGTTACGGATGGCCGGGATGCCCACCATGATTTCGTGGGCCGCGATACGGCCGCCGCCGACCTTCTTCAGGAGCGACTGCGAAATGACGGCACGCAGCGACTCGGACAGCATGGAGCGCACCATCGGCTTCTCACCGGCGGGGAACACGTCGATGATGCGGTCAATGGTCTTGGCGGCCGAGGACGTGTGCAGGGTGCCGAACACCAGGTGTCCGGTTTCCGCGGCGGTGAGCGCCAGCCGGATCGTCTCAAGGTCACGAAGCTCGCCGACCAGGATGTAGTCGGGATCTTCGCGGAGCGCCGAGCGCAACGCCTCGTTAAATCCGTGGGTATCGCGGTGCACTTCGCGCTGGTTCACCAGGCACTTCTGCGAGGTATGCACGAATTCGATCGGGTCCTCCACGGTGAGGAGGTGGCCGTATTCGTTCTTGTTGATGTGATCGACCATGGCGGCCAGGGTGGTCGACTTACCTGAACCCGTAGGCCCCGTAACCAGGATGAGGCCCTGCGGCTGCTCGATCAGCTCACGGAAGATCTTGGGCGCGCCCAGGTCTTCAAGCGTAAGCACCTCGGAGGGAATGGTTCGGAACACGCCGCCCGCACCACGGTTGTGGTTGAAGGCGTTCACACGGAAGCGGGCGAGGCCGGGGATCTCGAACGAGAAATCGACCTCAAGGAATTCCTCATAGTCGCGGCGCTGCTTGTCCGACATGATGTCGTAGATCAGCGAGTGGACCTGCTTGTGCTCCAGGGGCGGGATATTGATCCGTCGAACGTCACCGTCCACGCGGATCATGGGCGGGAGGCCTGCGGAAAGATGCAGGTCGGAGGCCTTGTTCTTCACTGAGAAGGCAAGGAGTTCGGCGATATCCATTGTGGTCCCCTTTCTTTGTGGGCCAAAGGTAACCACCCCCGGGGGTCGGCGCAAGGCGGCGCACCGTATATGCTTTACCAGTCTGTGAAAGTCGTCGCGAACGGAGCGAAACAACCCATGAACCGGATCGCCTTCATTGGTGGCGGCAATATGGCCACGGCGCTGGTTGCGGGCCTGGTCCGCCACGGTGCCCAGCCCGGTGGCATCGCCGTGGCGGAGCCACGCGCCGAAGCCCTGCAGGAGCTATCGCGCCAGTACGGCGTAGCCACGTACACGGATAACGCGGCGGCGGCCGAGGGCGCCTCCCTGCTGGTGCTCGCCGTCAAGCCGCAGATGATGGCCGAGGTCTGCCGGGGGCTCCGCGCCGTGGTACAGCAGTACCGGCCCATGGTCATTTCCATCGCTGCCGGCATTCGCATTGCCCAGATCGAGCGCTGGCTGGATGCGGCGCTGCCCGTGGTCCGCTGCATGCCCAATACGCCCGCCATGTTCAGTGCGGGTGCCACCGGCATGTATGCCAACGCCAGGGTCAGCGCCCCACAGCGCGCCGAGGCCCAGCACGTGCTGGATGCGGCAGGGCTCACCGTCTGGGTACCCGAAGAAGATCAGCTGGATATCGTCACGGCCCTCTCCGGTTCGGGCCCGGCATACTTCTTCCTTATGGTGGAAGCACTGGAAAACGCCGCCGTGGCCCAGGGCCTCGCCCGCGAAACCGCACGGGCCCTTGCCGCCCAGACCGCGCTGGGCGCCGGCCGCATGTTGATGGAAAGCGGCGACGACGCGGCGACGCTGCGCCAAAAGGTCACCTCGCCGAAGGGCACCACCCAGGCGGCACTGGATAGTTTCCAGGCCGACCACTTCCCTGCCATCGTGGCGCGCGCGGTGGATGCCGCCCGCCGTCGTGGCGTGGAACTCTCCGAACAGATGGAAACGAACTCGTGAATTACCTGACCAACGCGGGCGGCCTGCTGCTCAATGTCATTTTTGGCGCCCTGGTGGCCCTGTTCGTCCTGCGCCTGCTGGCCGAGGCCAACCGGGCCGACTTCAACAATCCGATCTGCCAGTTCCTTTACCGCCTGACCAACCCGGTAGTACGCCCGTTGCGCAAGGCACTGCCGAGCGTGCGCCGGATCAACCTTGCTGCCCTGGTCATCGCCCTGGTGATCGAATGCGTCAAGGTGCTCCTCATCGTGTTGCTGGCCGGGCTGCCCGTCTCCGTTTTGGGCATCCTGGTCATGGGCCTGGCCGAGCTGCTGGATTTCTTCCTGCTGACGTGGATCGTGGTGGTGTTCGTGTGGTCGCTGATGAGCATGCTCTCCACCGATCGCTACCACCCTGTCGCGCGCTTCGTTACCGCGCTGGCCGAACCGCTGGTCCGCCCGCTGCGTGGGCGCATGACGATCGGGGGCCTGGATTTCTCGCCGACGATCGTGCTGCTGGGCCTGTTCCTGGCGCGGATCCTCATTGCCCAGCCGTTGCAGGACCTGGGCGGCCGCCTGCTGGTCGGCATGTAAGGGCTCAGCGACCACCCAAACGGCGGGCATCCGTCACGTTGGGCAGCGCCGCAAGCCTGCCCAGCAACATGGAAAGCTGCTCGTAATCGCGAACGCGCAGGGTGAAGCGCATATCCACTTCGCTGGTGCGCGTATTCACCCGGCTCGATGACGCAACGATGTGGGGGCCGATATTGTTGATGGTCGTGGCCACGTCCTTCTGCAACCCCTTCCGGTCGTACCCGCGCAGCTCGATATCCACCTCGTAGTTCTGCACTTCCACCCTGCCCCAGCTCACTTCGATCACGCGATCGGGATCCTTGCGGGCAAGGCGTGCCAGTGAGGCGCAGTCTGAACGGTGCACGGAAACACCGCGGCCGCGAGTGATGAATCCCCGTACCGGGTCGCCCGGCAAAGGCTGGCAGCAACGCGCCAGCGTGGTCAGGAGATTGCCCACGCCTTCAATGGACAGCGCGCCGCGATCGTGTTGTGCCCCCCTCGCCGTGACCGGGGCCGACGATTGCGTAAAGCCCTGTTCTTCCGGCTCCTGCAAGTGGCGCGCAACCTGGCCAAGCGAAACCTCGCCCAATGCCACGGTGACGAACAGTTCCTCGACGCTCTTCAGCCGAAAGTGTGTGGCAAGCGCGGCCAGGTCCACGTCATCCAGCGCCAGGCGGCGCAGTTCCTTCTCCAGCGTGGCCTTGCCCGCCACGATGTTGGCTTCGTGTGCTTCACGGCGGAACCACGCGCGCACCTTCTCCTTGGCGCGAGATGTGGCCAGGTAGCCATGGTGCGCCGAGAGCCAGTCGCGACTGGGCTCGGAGACCTTCGTGGTGAGGATCTCCACACGATCGCCGCTGCGTGGCTGCGTGGTGAGTGGCACGATGCGGCCGTTGATCTTCGCACCGCGGCAACGGTGACCGACCTCCGTATGGATGTGGTACGCGAAATCCAGGACGGTCGCGCTGCGCGGCATGTCGATCACCTCACCCTTGGGCGAGAGCACGTACACGCGATCTTCCATCAACTCCGTTTCGAAGCCGGCCGCCAATTCGGCATCGTCCTCGCCGCGCGGCTCAAGCAACTTGCGCATCCAGGCAATCTTCGCCTCGAATTCCGCATCCGCACCGCCACCTTCCTTGTAGCGCCAGTGTGCGGCCACGCCCAGTTCGTTGGCCCGGTGCATTTCGTGCGTACGGATCTGCACCTCCAGCGTCTTGCCTTCCGGACCGATCACCGCAGTATGCAGCGAGCGGTAGCCGTTGCCCTTGGGCCGGGCGACGTAATCATCGAACTCGCCGGGCAGATGCGGCCACAGGCTATGGACCAGGCCAAGGGCTGCGTAGCAATCCGCCACCGACCCCACCAGGATGCGCACGGCACGGATGTCGTACAGGTCCGAGAACTCCAGGCCCTTCTTCTTCATCTTCTTCCAGATGGAGAAGATGTGCTTGGGCCGGCCGGCCAGTTCCGCCTCGATACCTGCGTTGCCAAGTACGTTGCGCAGTTCCGCCAGGCTCTCGGCGATAAAACGTTCGCGATCCGCGCGGCGCTCGTCGAGCAGGCGCGCGATACGGCGGTAGGTGTCCGGTTCCAGGTAGCGGAACGCCAGGTCCTCCAGCTCCCACTTGAGCTGCCAGATACCCAGGCGATTGGCGAGCGGCGCGTGGATATCCGCCGTGAGCTGGGCCAGTTCGCGGCGTTCCGTATCCGGCAGGGACATCGCCGTACGCATGGCGGCGAGCTGGCGCGCCAGCAACACGAACACCACACGCAGGTCACGGATGATCGCCAGCAGCAGGCGGCGAAGGCCTTCCGATCCGGTGGCAGGGCCGCGCTGGGCGTGCAGCGCCCAGACCTTTTCGGCCTCGCCCTGCCCATCGACCAGGCGGCGGAGCGATGCCGGCCACGTCGCTGCGGCATCATCCGTGGCGCCGGGCATGGCGCGGGAAAGGGAATACCACAGCGCCGCGGCACAGGTCTCGTCATCACACCCAAGCTGGCGCAGGAGTTCGATGATGGTCTCGGCTTCGGCGCGCGCGGCGGCGGGCAGCCCGCTGCACGCCTCGCGCGCGCGTTCGGTCAGCGGCAGCCGCGTGGCCGCATCGGCCACGTTTGGCGTGCCTGCGTTGGCCTGTGAACTCTTCATGCAGTGCTCGCCTGTGCGGCTTCGAGTGCCTTGACCAAACGCTTGGCCGAGACAGGCTCGGCGGTTTTCAGTTCCTGGGCGAACAGCGAAACACGCCATTCCTCAATCAACCAGCGTAGTTCCGCCCAATGCCACGCATCCAACGCGGTGCCGCCGGCGTTCAGCAGCGCACGCCAATACGGCAGCACCTGCAGCATACGCGACTGGTCGCGCTGCGGGTCCTGACGCAGGCGCTCGCCGCGCAGGCGCATGGCCTTGAGATACCGCGGTATGTGCGCCAGCCGGCTCGTGGGCAATTCGCGCAGGAAGCCCGGCTGCAACAGCCCGGCAAGCTGCTCGCGCAAGTCGTCATAGCTGGCCTTGGCAAAGCCCATCAACGGGGGCTCCATCCACGGCCGGAGTTCGGCCTGGGCTTCGATAATGGGTTCGGCCAGCTTTTGCCGGGCCATGGCGGCGCCGAACAGGCCACGTCCAAACGCTGTCTTCAGGTGCTCGAAATCGGCGAGCGTGCGCACATTGAGCTTCGCATCCGCAAGCAGGTCGGCGAAACCGCCCTCGACGAGGTCATCGCGCAGGCCATCCACACTCCCCAATGGGGCGTACTTCAGCGACAGCGGATTGCTGATCGGCAGCTGTCGCCGGGCCCGTTTGAACTCGGGTGCCAGTGCGCCACGCAGCAGCCGTTCGACGCCGCGCACGTGTGCTTCGGCCGCTTCATCAGCGCGCTCGAACACGCGCAAGGCCACCGCCTCACCCAGGTCCACCAGGGCGGGGAATGCCTTCAGGCCCGCCTCGGAACGGACTTCGGCCGGAATGGATTCGAAATCCCACGTGAGGATGTCTTCACGGGTCAGTTCGATATCGGTCTTGCGCGAGAACGCTTCGCGCGCCTTGCCCTCCCATTGCCCACGGATGGAGGCCAGGTCACGGCTTTCCGCCACGGTGCGTCCGTTTTCATCGTGCACGCGGTAGCGCATCAACAGGTGCGTGGGGATCTCGGCATCGGCGAACGCCGCCGCGTCGATATCGACACCCGTTGTGCGCTTAAGGAACGCGGCAAGCGCTCTTGCCAGTGGTTCGTCCCGCGGGGCCTCGGCCTCGCTAAATGCGCGGGCGAAATCGGGGGCGGGCACGAAGTTTCGGCGGAGTGCCTTGGGCAACCCACGGATCAGCTCCGCGACCTTATCGGCCAACAAACCGCCGACCAGCCATTCGCCACGGGCCGATGGCAACGCATTGAGGAAGGCCAGGGGTACGTTGAGTGTCACGCCATCCGCCGGATCACCTGGCACGAACCGGTACTCAAGGCGGTAACGGTGCTGCCCCATGTCCATCGACGCTGGGAACGCCTTCGGATCGAGGCCCGCGCCCGCGTCCATGACATCGGCCAGGGTCCAGCGCAAGGCGGCCTGTTCGCCGGGCGATGCCTTGCGGTACCAGGCATCGAGCGCGCGGGTATCGGCAATGGATTCAGGCAGCTTGCCGTTGAAGAACGACGCGAGGTCTTCGTCGGAACGCATCAAGCCCGCGCGCCGTTGCTTGGCCTCGATATCGTGAGCCTGTTCGAGTACGCGCTGGTTGGCGCGGACGAAGTCGGCACGGCTATCAAGGTCCACCCGCACCAGCGCATCCCGCACGAAGATTTCGTGGGCCAACCGGGGGTCCTGCTTGTGGAAGGTGACCGGCCGACGCTCGACCAGTACCAGGCCGAACAGCGTGACCTGCTCGTAAGCCACCACGGTGCCGCGCTTGCGCGACCAGTGCGCATCGCGGGCAGTGGCCCGCACCAGGTGGCTGGCCTGTTGCTCGACCCACGCCGGATCGATGCGGGCATTCATCATGGCCCACACGCGCCCTCCGATATCCAGGATCTGCGCGGCGAAGATCCACGCCGGCGGCGCCTTGGCCAGGGCCGAGCCGGGAAAGACCTGGAAACGGCGTTCGCGCGTGCCACGGAAGATGCCTTTTTCGTCCTTGTGGCCCACCTGCGTGGGCAGCCCGGCGAGCAGGCTGCGGTGGATCGATTCGAACAACGCGTCGCCTTCCGCGGCGGATTTCTCGAGGTTCCAGCCCAGGTCGCGCGCGACCAGCACCAGTTGGCGGTGAAGCTCGCGCCACTCGCGCATGCGCATGAAGCTGAGGAAATGGCGGGAGCACCAGTCGCGCAGCTTCGAGGATGTGAGTTCCTCGGCGGCGGCCAGATGCGCCTTCCATAGGTTGAGCACGCCGACGAAGTCGGATTTGGGATCGGCAAACTGGGCATGCGCCGCATCGGCCTGGCCACGCGCTTCGGGCGGTCGCTCGCGCGGATCCTGGATGGAGAGGAACGCTACGATGGTTAGCAGATCGGCCAGGCTGCCAAGACGACGTGCCTCCACCAGCATGCGCGCCAGTTGCACATCGATGGGCAGGCGGGCCACGGTGCGGCCAATCTCGGTCAGGCGGCGGTCGTCGCCAATGGCGCCGATCTCAGCCAGGCGGCGATACCCATCGGCCACCACTCGCGAATCCGGCGCTTCGAGGAACGGGAAATCCTCGACCTCACCCAGGTCCAGCGCCAGCATACGCAGGATGACGTTGGCCAGCGACGAGCGGAGCAACTCGGGATCGGTGAACTCCGGGCGCAGGATGAAATCCTGCTCTTCATACAGGCGGTAACAGATGCCAGGGCCTACGCGGCCGCAGCGGCCCTTGCGCTGGTTGGCGGCAGCCTGTGAAATCGGCTCGATATGCAGGCGCTCGAGCTGGCCGCGCTGGCTATAGCGCTTGACGCGGGCGGTGCCCGGATCCACCACGTAACGTATGCGCGGGACCGTGAGCGAGGTTTCCGCGACGTTCGTGGCGAGCACGATGCGCCGCTTGGGGCCGGGCCGGAACACCCTGTCCTGTTCACTGGCCGACAGGCGCGCATACAGCGCCAGTACCTCGGTCTCGCGGTACTGGCGCCGTGAAAGCAGCAGGTGGGCATCGCGAATCTCGCGCTCGCCTGGCAGGAACACGAGCACATCGCCGCGTGGATCCTCGCGGGTGATCTCATCCATGACATCGGCGATCTGCAGCGAGAGGTTGCCCTCGCCTTTCTCGCCAGGGGGCCTGTAGCGCACGTCGACAGGGAACGTACGCCCTTCCACGGCCACCACCGGCGCATTGCCGAAATGTTCGGCGAAGCGCTCGGTATCGATCGTTGCCGAGGTAACGATGACCTTGAGGTCGGGCCGACGAGCGCAAAGGCGCTTCAGGTAACCCAACAGGAAATCGATGTTGAGGCTGCGCTCGTGGGCTTCGTCAATGATGATGGTGTCGTAGGCCGACAGCCAGGGGTCGCCCTGGGTTTCGGCCAGCAGGATGCCATCGGTCATGAACTTGACCAGGGCCTGGTCGGACACTTTCTCGGTGAAGCGGACCTGGAAGCCCACCTTGTCGCCCAGCGGCGTGCCCAGCTCCTCTGCCACGCGGGCCGCCACGGAACGGGCGGCCAGCCGGCGCGGCTGGGTGCAGCCGATCAGCCCGGCTTCGCCCCGGCCGGCCGCCAGGCACAGCTTCGGCAACTGGGTGGTCTTGCCTGAGCCGGTCTCACCCGCCAGCACCACCACCTGGTTCTCGCGGATGAGCTTGATGATGTCGTCCGCCCGCGCCGCGATAGGCAGCGAGGCATCCACCGTGATGGCGGGCTTGGAGGCCGCGCGCGCGGCGCGGCGGGCCATGGACGTGGCGATGTCCTGGCCAAGCTGATCGATGCGGGCGGCATCGGGTTTGCGCGACAGCCCACGCCAGCGCCCAAGGAGGCGGCCGTAATCGCGGCTGGCCACGCGTGACAAGGCGTCGCGCAGCTCTTTCAGGCGCGGATCGGTAGCTGGGTGGCGCGCTGGGGTCTTGGAAGTACTCATGGGGATGCTAATGATAGCGTGTGCCTATCACCGGGATCGGAACGTTTCATTTCACGGCGCCATGCAGGGTCGTTAAAATTTCACCCATACCACTGGAAAACCACGGAGAGTCGAGACATGGCCATCGATATCGGCATTGCCAAGAAGGACCGCGAGACGGTCGCCAAACACCTTTCCAAGCTGCTGGCCGACACCTATTCGCTGTACCTGAAGACCCACAGCTTCCACTGGAATATCACCGGGCCGCAGTTCAACAGCCTGCATGGCATGTTTGAGGTCCAGTACAACCAGCTGTGGCTGGCCGCGGATGAGATCGCCGAGCGCATCCGCATCCTCGATGTGTTCGCCCCGGGCTCCTATAGCCAGTTCGGCAAGCTGACCTCGATCAAGGAAGAATCGGGCGTACCCGAGTGGAAGGATATGGTGGCGCAACTCGTCGAAGGCCACGAGATCGCTGCGGCCACCTCTCGCGAGGTAATCAAGGCGGCGGATGATGCTGGTGACGAAGGCAGCGCGGATATGGTGACCGGCCGCCTGAAGGAGCATGAAAAGACCGCCTGGATGCTCCGCTCCCTGCTGAAGTGATATAGCGGCATGCACGCACGCGAAAGGGGCCTGGCTGTACTCCAGGCCCTTTTTTTGTGCTCCCACCCCACCCGCTTAACCCCATTTTCACTGACAAACCCTGACCAGCCATTCAGCCCGGCGTTGAGCCATTACGCCCCGTTCGTTAAGCTCCCCCGGTTACCTCATTGAAGCCACTTGGGGGCCGACCGGTCCGGGGAATGTTTTGAGCGCTGCCAGCACGACCGACCGAAGCCACCCCATCCTCATCGCGGTACTCCTCGCGATCGTTGTTGCAGGCCTGAATTTCGGCCTTTGGCTCGTCGCCAACCTGCCCAACGGCCCCGCGGACTGGAATTCACCGGTACCCGGGTTCGCCTTCACGGCGTACCAGCGTTACCAGAACCCGATGAAGGGCGACGTTTCGACCGATCCCGAGATCGATGGCGACCTCCGCCTGATCAAGCAGTATTCGCCACGCATCCGCACGTACTCCATGCTGGAGAACCCGCAGGTGGCACGCCTTGCCGACAAGGAAGGGCTGGACCTGATGGCCGGTGCGCAGATCGATACCCGGCTGGAAAATAACGAGCGCGAGATCGATGCGCTGATCGCCCAGGCCCATCGCTTCCCCAAGACCATTACCCGGGTCATCGTCGGTAACGAAGTGCTATTCCGCGGCGATCTGAAGCCCGAGCAGGTCATGGCCTACCTCGATCGCGTCCGTGCCGCGGTGAAACAGCCGGTATCGGTGGCCGAGCCGTTCCACGTATGGATCCAGAACCCGGAGCTGGCCAACCACGTGGACTTCATTACCGTCCACCTGTTCCCCTACTGGAACGGCATTACGGCGCGTGCCGGTGTGGGCGATGCCATCGGTAGCTACGAAAGCCTGAAGAGCCGTTTTCCTGGCAAGCACATCGTTATCGGTGAAATCGGCTGGCCCTCGAACGGCGATCGGTTCAAGGCGGCGGATCCCAGCGTATCGAACGAAGCGATCTTCCTGCGCTCGTTCTTCAACGAGGCCAAGCTGCACAATATCGACGATTACTACGTGCTTGAAGCTATCGACCAGCCGTGGAAGGAAAACCTGGGTGAAGGGCGCACCGGTGCGTACTGGGGCATGTTCAATGCCGATCGCCAGCTAAAGTTCCCCTTCAAAGGCCCCGTCACCGAGGACGTGCACTGGCCGTGGAAGGCGCTGGCCGCCTCGCTACTCGCCTTCGTGCCGATGCTGTGGTTCGGCATAGCATTCCGCCGTTTCAAGCTGGCCGGCCTGCTGTTCATGATGGGCCTGATCCAGCTGGCATGCGGCCTGATCGTGTGGTCGGCCACGCTGCCCTTCAATTTCTATCTTGGCCCGTTCGACTGGGCCATGCTGATACTGCTGTTCCCGGCGCAGGTGGCCATCCTTGGCATCCTGCTGATCAATGGCTTCGAGTTCACCGAAGTGCTCTGGCGGCGCAAGTGGGTGCGTCACGCCGGCATGCTCCCACCCGACCCGGTGGAACGGCAGCCGTTCGTATCCATCCACCTGGCGTGCCATAACGAGCCGCCGGAGATGGTGCAGCTCACCCTCGATTCGCTCGCGGCGCTGGATTACGAGAACTTTGAAGTACTCGTGCTGGATAACAACACGAAGGATCCGGCGGTCTGGAAGCCGGTCGAAGAATATTGCGAGAAGCTGGGACCGAAGTTCCGCTTCTTCCACCTCGAACCCTGGCCGGGCTACAAGGCCGGTGCGCTCAACTTCGGCCTGACGGCCACCGATGAGCGCGCGGATGTCGTGGCCGTGATCGATGCCGACTACGTGGTACGCGAAGACTGGCTCTCCACGCTGACCGGCTACTTCCATGATCCGAAGGTAGCCGTGGTGCAGTGCCCGCAGGCCCACCGCGACTTCGAGAAGAACCGCTTCCGCCGCATGACCGCGTGGGAATACGACGGGTTCTTCCGCATCGGCATGCACCACCGCAACGAGCGCAACGCCATCATCCAGCACGGCACCATGACCATGGTGCGTCGTTCGGCACTGGAGGGTACTGGCGGCTGGTCCGAATGGACGATCTGCGAGGACGCCGAGCTTGGCCTGCGCCTGATGCACGCCGGCTACGAGCTCGTCTATGTCGATGAGCTGATGGGCAAGGGCCTCACCCCTGCCGACTTCAAGGCGTACAAGAGCCAGCGCTACCGCTGGGCCTTCGGTGCCATGCAGATCCTGAAGGGCCGCTGGCACTGGATGACCCGCAAGGGGCCGCTCAGCGGCGGGCAACGGTTCCACTTCCTTACCGGCTGGTTCAGCTGGTTCGCGGATGCCCTGCATTACATCTTCACGATGATGGGCCTGCTGTGGACGGCCGGCATGATCGCGGCGCCGGATTATTTCAACCTGCCGATGCAGTTGTTCCTGATCCCCGTGATCGGCTTCTTCTTCGCCAAGGCAATCTTCGGTGTCGTGCTGTACAGGGCACGCGTCCCATGCAGCTGGTACGACACCATCATGGCGTCGGTTGCCAGCATGGGCCTGTCACATGCCATCGCCCGCGGTATCCTGCATGGCCTTACACGCGAGAAGACCGCGTTCGTCGTAACGGCGAAGAGCAGGCGCATGGGCGGTAGCGGTTTTGCCGCCTTCTCACCCGTGCGTGAGGAAGTGCTCATGGCCGTTGCGTTGTTGCTAGCCATCATCGGTATGGCAACGCACTACGGCACGCATTACGTCGAAAGCACGCTATGGATGTTCATCCTGGCCGCGCAGTCCATTCCGTACGTATCGGCCATGGTCGGCGCCTGGATCGCTCACCAGTCCGGCGATGAAGCCGGCTGAGCATGGCGCGCTCCTCGCGTGGGAGCGCGCCTGGTCGCGATAGCTTTTCGCGAACCCCTTCACGCCGTTCAGCTTTGTAGTCACCCGTCTATCGACCTTAGCCCTTACGCGCGGTAAGTTACGGGCATACAAAGGCGCACCTGGATGCGCGCCCGAGGGTGGCCACCGCCACCCGCATGGCCTTGGATCACGACCGGAAGGACGCACATGCGCCTAACCAGACGCCATGGACTGCTGCTTCTGCCGTGGTTCCTCTTGCCCGCCGCCGCGCATGCTGGCGTCGTCCTCAATGTGGATGGCGTGGATGAAAACCTGAAGAACGCCGTGGTCGCCGGCGTGGAGCTCAGCCAGTACACCGCGCGCGATGTCACCGATGCGCAGATCCGCCGCCTGTACGCCAATGCGCCCGACCAGGTTCAGGCCGCCCTGCGGCCTTATGGCTACTACGAGGCCACGGCCACCGGTGACCTGAAGCAGGTCGGCACCAACTGGCAGGTGACGCTCCACGTTGTGCCCGGCACCCCGGTCAAGGTCACGGCCGTCAACGTGGTGATGGATGACACCGCGGCGAAGGTTCCCGCCGTGCGCCGTGCGCTGCGCGGCCTGGATAACCTGAAAGACAAGCCGATGAACGATGGCCAGTACGATGGCGCGCGCGATGCCGTCAGCGGCGCCCTGACCGCCACCGGCTTCCTCGATGCGAAACTGGTCACACACCGTGTTGAGGTGAACCGCGCGGAGCACAGTGCGAAGGTTGACCTTAAATGGGAATCCGGCCAGCGCTTCCGCTACGGCCATGTGAACTTCAAGAATTCACAGTTTCGTGACGCTTTCCTCGATCGCTACGTACCGTTCAAAAGTGGGGATTACTTCTCGCAGGACCAGCTTCTGCAGCTCCAGCAGGCCTTGAACGGCGCCGACTACTTTGCGGTAGTCAATGTCATACCGGATACCGACAACGCGAAGAACGGCACCGTGGACGTTAACGTGGACCTCGCGCCTGCCAAGCGCACCATCTATACCGGCGGCCCGTTCTTCGGCACGGATACAGGCGCGGGCCTGCGTGGCGGCATCGAGAAACGCTGGATCAACGACCGCGGGCACAAATGGAAGAACGAGCTGGTCGTGGCCCAGCGCCTTAAAACGCTTTCGACCCTGTACCAGATCCCCATGCCGGGCCCCAACCAGCGCAGCTTCAACTTCGGCGCAAACTACCGCGACGCAAATACCGTCACCTCCAAATCGCGCACGTTGCAGCTGGTGGCGAATGAAACGCGCCTCTGGCACGGGTGGACCCGCACCGTTGGCATGAACGTGCTCACCGGCACCTTTACTGTCGGCAAACGCGGTGGCGAGAGCGATACCGCGGAGGGCCTGGAGCACGGCCAGAGCACCCTGCTCTACCCCGAGGTCTCGCTCAGCAAGAAGAAGGGCGATAACCCCACCTTCGTACGCAGTGGCTGGTCGCTTACCCTCACGGCACGAAGCACGGTCGGCACGCTGCTGTCGGATGCCAGTTTTTCCACGGTCATGGGCGACGCCAAGTGGATCCAGTCGTTCTGGGGCCGCAATCGCCTTATCCTGCGCGGCACGGCAGGCAAGACCTGGACCAACGACTTCAGCGCCCTGCCGCCCCAATTGCGCTTCTTTGCGGGCGGTGACCGCAGCGTGCGTGGCTACGATTTCGAAAGCATCGGGCCGCGCAACGCGTATGACCGTGTGATCGGCGGCGAGAGCCTGCTGGTGGGCAGCACCGAAGTGGAACATTACTTCACACGCAACTGGGGCATGGCGGCATTCGTCGACGCTGGTAACGCGTTCACCGGCACCGATTACAACCCGCGCGTGGGCGCGGGCCTTGGCGTACGCTGGCTCTCACCCGTGGGCATGATCCGCGTCGACGTGGCCGTTCCCGTGCATGACAAGAACGAACATGGCATCCACCTGCACGTCGTGATCGGGCCGGACCTGTGAGGAGCGCCGGCATGAAATGGTTGATCCGCGTAGGTAGCGCGCTCGGTGTCCTGGTCATCGTTATCGCACTGGGCGTGTGGTGGCTGGTCGGTACGGCATCAGGCCTGCGCTTCGCCCTGGAACGGGCGAAGGGCTTCACCGGTAACGCCCTGTCAGTAACGCAGGCAGAGGGGCGCCTTGCCGGCCCGCTCGATCTGGCCGGCGTGCGTTACAACGATGGCAAGGGCATGGAAATCCGCGTGGCGAAGGCGCACGTGGATTTCTCCTTCGGTGCGTTGCTGCGCAAGAAAGCGCACGTCTACACATTGACGGTCGACGGCGTAGATGTGGCGCTGCCCCCTAACCAGCCGGATACGAACGAACCCAGCGAGCCGTTCTCGCTACGGCCGCCCTTGGATATCGTGCTGGATAGTGTGAAGGTCGGGCACGTGAAGGTGACCCAGGCCGGCCAGCCATTGCTTGAATCAAACACGCTGGATCTCGCCGCGTCATGGACCGGTAAGGGCATCGCCGTGAGCAAGCTCGCCCTGCGTGCGCCCGATGGCAAGGCTGACCTGGCCGGCAACCTTGCCGTGGGCAAGGGCTACATGGGCGATGGCAAGGCCACCTTCCAGTGGAAGGTGGGTGATATCGACTATGCGGGAGACCTTGAAGCGCACAGCGACGGCGCCAAGGCGCACACCATCATCAAGCTGCGCCTACCCTTCGTTGCGCAAGTGGACGCGAACCTGGTCCAGAGTGGCGATTACGCATGGACCGCATCCATCGACGCGCCGCGCTTCAATCCCAAGCCGCTGCTTGGCGACAGCAGCCTTGACGCGCTTAGCCTTGCGCTGCAAGGTTCAGGCGATCGCTATGGCGCAAAGCTCACCGGCGAAGTCGGCCTGAACGACTACCAGGTGCATCTGGCGCCGATCGATGCCGCGTTCGATCACGACTACAAACGGCTCACGTTGCATGAGCTGACCGTAGGCTCACCGCAGGTAAAGGGCTCGCTTACGGCGAAGGGCACGGTGGAAATTGCCGCCACGCCGCTGACCGCCGACCTCGCCCTGCAATGGAAGGATGTACTGGTACCGGAAGATGTCGCTGGCCAGGTACTGGCAAGCTCGGGCAAGCTCACTTTCGAAGGCGGCGCGGAGAATTACCACGCACTCGGCGACGTCGATATCGGGCCGCCGGATCACCTGGGCAAGTTCACGCTGGATGTGAACGGCAAGCCGGATGTGGTCGATATCCACACCCTGGAGCTGAAGCAACCCAATGGCGAGCTTGCTGCCAGCGGCAGCGTCACGCTCAAGCCCGGTATCGCGTGGAAGCTGGATGTGCAGGGCGATCGCTTCGATCCGGGCCAGCTCCTTGCCGAATGGGCTGGCTCACTCAACATCGACCTCTCCACCGAAGGCCGGCTTGTTAACGATGAGCCGCTGGGTACGCTCGAGCTGCACAAACTTGATGGCACGTTGCGCCAGCGTCCGTTGCGTGGCAACGGCAAGATCGAGCTCAAACCGCATGAAGTGATCAACGGCAAACTTGATCTCGCCTCCGGCGGAAGCACGATTTCGCTGGATGCCAAGGGCGACACCACGAACGATGCACAGCTGAAACTGGCGATCGCCTCGCTGGGCGACTGGCTGCCCGACGCGGGTGGCCGCGTGCAAGGCACGATCAATGCGAAGGGCAATCTGCCCAAGCTGGGCGTAAAAGCCGATATCCGCGGCAATGCACTCGTCTACGCGGGCCAGAAGGTCGACGCACTGACGGTGAATGCGGATATTCCCGATATCAGCGCACCTGGCGGCAAGCTGGATGTGATCGCCACCGGCGCCAACACCGGCGGCCTCGTATTCGACCGCATCGCGGTGGATGCAAGCGGCACGCAGGATCGCCACCAGTTGTCGATCGACGCACGTGGCCGGCCCCTCACCACCGACCTCAAGCTTTCTGGCTCGTACAAGGACAACAACTGGACCGGCACACTGTCGGCCCTGAACGTCACGTTCCAGGGGCTTCCGCAGTTCCGCCTGCAGAACGCCAGCCAGCTCGCCTACAAGGATGGCGCGATAAGCATGAGCGATCTGTGCCTCACGGCCGGCGATCCCTTGCTCTGCGTGGCTGCCAACCAGGACAAGGCAGGGAACCTCGATGCCAGCTACCGCCTGCGCCGTGTACCGCTCGCGCTGCTGATGACCGCGGCCGAAGCGGGCAACTCGCCGATGCGAGCCGACGGCATGATCGAAGGCGATGGCAGCATACGCCGCACCGCGGCAGGCGCACTTTCGGGCCAGGCCAATATCACGTCACCACATGGGTCCGTGATCTACCCCGACCGCAGTGACCAACCGCTGCTGGTGTACGACAACCTCGGGTTGAACGCGCAGCTCGCACCAGACAACCAGCGCGTCACTGTCAACGCGTCATTGAACGATGGCGGCACGCTCGCCGGCAATGTTTCTGTCACCGGAGCACAGCAAGCCCTCGCCGGCAATATCGCGCTGCACCTGAAGAACCTATCCGTCATCGAGCTGTTCACCACGGAGATCGATTCGGTAAAGGGAGGCCTCGATGCGAACTTCAACCTGGGCGGCACGGTGGCCGCGCCTGCGGTCACCGGACAGGCGCTGTTGGCGGGGTTCGCCGCAGAAGTGCCAAGCGCGGGCCTGAAGCTGCATGACGGACGGATCAGCATCAGCACGACGGATGCGACCAACTACGCCGTAGACGGCACCATTCGCTCGGGTGACGGCACGCTTGGCATCAAGGGCACGGCCGCACTAGGCGCGGGCGCGCAGGTACGCCTTGGCATCGAGGGCTCGAAGTTCACGATGGTGGACATCCCTGCCGCAAAAGCAGTGGTCTCGCCCAACCTGACCGTCGTGCAGGATGCGAAGGGCATGAACGTCACGGGCAAGGTCGGCATCGACATGGCCGATGTTAACGTGGAGCGCCTTCCAGGTTCGGGCGCCACCAAGGCGTCTTCCGATGTGGTCGTCGTCGATGACAAGGCACAAGAGGCCGAAGCGGAAGCATCGCCGATCAGCGCGGACATAAGCGTCGACCTTGGCCAGAAGCTGCACCTTGTAGGTTTCGGCATTGATGGCCGCATTACCGGCATCATTGATGTTCGCGAGCGCCCCGGCCGCGCGACAACAGGCCAGGGCCAGGTAACGGTGGATGGCACGTATAAAGCCTACGGCCAGGACCTGAAGATCGAACAGGGCCAGCTTCTTTTCGCCAGTACTCCCATCGATAACCCCGGCCTCAATATTCGTGCGGCACGCATCCTCAATCCCAACGCAACGATTGACGATGGCCAGAAAGTTGGCCTTTACGTCTCGGGCACGGCGCGCCGCCCGATCCTTACCGTCTTCTCCAACCCGGTGATGGAACAGTCCGATGCCCTCTCCTACCTTGTGACCGGCAAGCCGCTTTCGCAGGTTAAGGGTGGCGAAGGCAACATGGTCGGTGCAGCCGCGCAGGCGCTGGGCTCAGCCGCAGGCGACCTCCTTGCGAAGAGTGTTGGCTCACGCATCGGCGTGGACGACATCGGTGTGAGCAATAACGATGCCCTTGGCGGCACTTCCGCGTTCACTGTGGGCAAGTACCTCTCACCGCGCCTTTACCTCAGCTACGGCGTGGGCCTGTTCGATCCCGGCCAGGTGATCACCCTGCGCTACCTCTTCAGCCACCGCTGGAACTTCGAAGCGCAGAACGCGACGGATTTCAGCCGGGCGAGCTTAAATTACCGGTTGGAGCGGTAGGCACTACAGAGGACCTTGCGCACTCAACATGGCCTACGCAGGATGAGATAGAGCCCTACATATTTAGGCCTCGCAACACGTCAAGCTGGCAGCCCACACTCGAGGAGGCCGTGACGTGTTTGAACTGATCATCGAGGACATGGAGCGTTCTGCTGCCAAAGCAATCGAGGTCCCTGCCAGCTGCCAGCCGAAACGCATGGCCAGCAGCGCCGGCGTCGGTGCGCTCGTCGGCCTGGATGGATTCGCCGGTGGCCCCGTGGTTGGCATTCCATCTACCGCGCTCGGAGCGTCCGGGGCCGCCGTCCTCGGCATGCTTAATTGCGCCTACGATCTGCGTGAGACGAAACACTGATGAAGACTGTAAGCAAGGCTGCGCTGGCAGCATGGCGTTGGCATATCGGACTGTTCGCCCCGCCGTCACCCGGCTACCGCTATTGGTTCAGGGTCACATTCCTATGGTTCGTTCCCATCTGCACGCTGCACCAACTAGCCATGTCCGCCATGTACGATCCAGAGGGGCTGTCCCAGCGAATCGTCGTGAGCCGCATCGCGACGGGGCTCATCACGGGTACGGTCATCAGTATCGGTGGCTGGCTCGCTTGCCGCGCCGTCCTCGCGGTGCGGCAACGAGCTTAACGCCAGGGCCTCAGCGCGCTGAGTGCAGCCGGTGCAGTAGCTCGGCTTCCGTCAGGGAGATGCCGCAGGTATCGGCAATATCCTGCGGTGAGGCACCCTGGCGGGCCAGGCGCTGGGCCAGTGCGAGGGAGCGATCGCTTGCGCCACCGGTTTCCGAGGCCACGGTGACCGTCGGTTGGCGGCGGACCTGGTCTTCAATATCGCCAAGGCGGTTTTCGAGACGGCGGAGCATGCTCGCCAGTTGATCCGGTTCGATGGCGGGAATGGCCGGCGCCGGGTTCGGTTCCGGCATGTCCGCGGGTTCACCTAAGGCGGCCACAGGCTTCGTCGCCACCGCCTGTTGGCCAAGGCGCCGAAACAGAAGCAACAAGCCGATGAGATTGAGGACGGCGAGTGCGATCAGCACGTAACCAAGGATGGCGGCGTTCATGCGGGTGTGGGCTCCGGGATAGCGGGGACACGGTAGCGCATTGAATGATGCCGCACTAGGGATCGCACGCAAGCGCGCTCCTACAATGGCGTGCCATCGGCACCGGGACAGCGGGGGCAGTTCAGGCGCGGCACAGCCGTGGAACGTCGACCAAGGCGATAAAGCCATCGTCACGGGTGATCACCCCGCTAACGGGGTCGTCGCGGCGCACGGCGCGGCCTGGCGGCGGTGGGGCCACGTCAGCGGGATCGAACTGGAGCATGTCACCGATTACGTCGATCAGCAGGCCGACGGTCGTGCCGGCATCATCGAAGACGATGACGCGCTGGGCATCCAGTTCGTCGGCACCCGCGGCGCCATCGAGGCCGAAGCGGCGGCGGCCATCGAGCACCGGCACGATCTGGCCGCGCAGGTTCACAATACCGAGCACATCGCTCGGGGACCCCGGTACCGGCGTGATATCGCCGGGGCGGATCACTTCACGAACCGCGGCGAGCGATACAGCGTAGCGCTGCCCTTTCAGGGAGAAGCCGAGCCACGGGCTGCCGGCCTCGTGTTTCACTTCATTCACGGGCCAAGCTCCTGTTCCAGCCATGCAATGAGGGCAGTGGTGCCAATAACACCACACCGCGGTTCTTTGGACATGCCGGCGAGCCACGGACGAGTGGCGGCGCCGTCGCGCCACAGCACGCTGTCGCCATCGATCTCGACCGGCTCATCGGTGACTTCGCACGCAAGCGCCCAGCGGCGGTCGCCCAAGAGCACCAGGGTGGGTGCATGGGCGCCGGCCATATCCGGCGACAAAATGGCGGCCAGATCGGCCACGCGCGCTTCGCCACTAGGATGACGCCAGCGACCCAGGCAAATCGGATTCGTGTTGCGCGGCGAGGTCAACGGCGGCATGGGCAGCATGTGGGTGATATCGGCCATGGGCACGGCGACTTTCACGCCTGCCGCGACACACAGGAGGTATCGGGGCGCCTGCAAGTTGTCCGCGGGGACGTCCATGGCCGGCGCATTGCGCCAGGTCTCGATGGCGACCACCTTGACCTGCGCAGGCGAGGCCTCCGCCGCGACAGGCGCCGGCGTCAGCAGCTCGGCAAGGTAATCGGCGACGATCTGCTCGGTGTCGTTCATATTACCGATCACGCCGCCGCGTCCGTCACGGACGCCGAGGATTTGGCCAGCAGCTCAGCAAGCAGCTGGCGGTAGGCCTGACCGCCACGGCGGGCGGCGGGCCATGAGGCGAGCGGCACACCGGCCGCGCTCGCTTCGCGAATCTGGGTATCCGTGGGGATAACGGCTTCGCTGACGATATCGCCGTACTGCTCGCGCAGCTGCGCAAGGCACGCGCGTGACGCATGCGTGCGGGCATCGAACAGTGTGGGCACGATCGTGCGCGGCATGGGCTTGCCGCGCGAACGTTCGATCATGGAGAGGCTGCGCAGCATGCGCTCAAGCCCCGCCAACGCCAGCGCTTCGGTCTGGGTGGGCACCAGCAGGCGATCGCTCGCTGCCAGCGCGTTCACCATAAGTACGCCCAGCGTGGGCGGGCAATCGAGCAGGACGTGATCGAAGTCCGACGCCAGCTCCGCAAGGGCGTGGCTCAGCACGAGGCCCATGCCGGGCTTGGTGCCAAGGTGGCGATCCAGCGTGATCATGGCGGCAGATGCCGGCAACACGCTCAAGCGATCCCATTGCGTGGCATGCACGAGCGTACCGACGGGCAACGGCGTACCACTGACACCGAACAGATCGTAGACACTGCCATGGGCGCCACCTTCCACGCCGATATAGCCGGATAGCGATGCGTGCGGATCCATGTCGACCAGCAACGTACGCTTGCCGTCGGCGGCCAGCATGCTACCCAGGGACATGGCGGTCGTGGTTTTCCCGACGCCGCCTTTCTGGTTGGAGATAGCCCAGACGCGCATCACGGAGCGGCCCCCTGCCCTGGCACGGGTGAAGGCGAGCCCTTGTCACTCATGACCACGATCACGACGCGGCGATTGTGGTTACGGCCATCATCGGTGGCATTGGATGCGGAGGGGCGGAATTCACCCCAGCCCATGATGCCGACACGGTGAGGATCGACGCCCTGCTCGGTGAGCAGGCGCGCCACCGTGGCGGCGCGCGCCGCCGAAAGCTCCCAGTTGGAAGGGAACGTTGCCGTGGCGATTGGCGTGTTATCGGTATAACCCTCGACACGCATGCTATTCGGGAACGGCGCAAGAATGCCAGCTAGCTTGCGGATCACATCTTCGGCCGCGGGCTGCAGCTTCGCCACACCCACGGGAAAAAGAATATCGGTGCGCACTTCGATTTCGAGCCAGTCCGGCGTCTGGCGCACGCTCACCAGGCTCTTGTCGATCAGCGGCTTCATCGCGCGCTTCACTTCATCAGAAATCTGGCTGAGGCTGGCCTGCTCCACCTTGCCCACGGTCGCGTTGTCCGCTGGCGCGGTCTGGCGCTTATCACCCGGCTGCGCGTCGGCAGCAGCGCCTTCGTGGCCGGGCAACGGCAGGTTCCGCGGCGGGATGGGCACATCGATCTTGGCGATAGGGCTGGCCGTGGGCGAACGCGTTTCGTTCGGCAGCGGGACCTGGGTGGCCGGCGTATTGGCTTGTACCGGCTCGATAACCTTGCCCGTGCCGTTGAACGCCTCGTTGATGGACGCCGCCATCACGCGGAATTTCGTTTCGTTGACGGCGGATACAGCGTACATGACCACGAAAAGCGCCAGCAACAGCGTGATCAGGTCACCATAGGGGATGGCCCAACGCTCGTGGTTGATGTGTTCTTCGTGGTGGCGGCGCTTCACTGCAGGAACCCTTGCAGCTTGCTCTCGATATGCCGGGGGTTATCGCCCTGGGCGATCGAAACGAGGCCTTCGACGAGAATTTCGCGCATCTGCGAACGCTGGCGCGCGAGGCCCTTCAGGCGTGCGGCCATGGGTAGCGCCAGCAGGTTGGCCAGGCCGATGCCGTAGATGGTGGCGACGAATGCCGCGGCGATACCATGGCCGAGCTTGCTGGGCTCAGCCAGGTTCTGCATGACGGCCATCAGGCCCATCACTGCACCGATAATGCCCATGGTCGGCGAATACGCGCCGGCATTCTCGAATACCTTGGCGGCTTCGATATCGATGTGTTCGCGGGTGAAGACTTCGACCTCCAGTACCGAGCGCATGGCGTCGGGCTCGGTACCATCCACCAAAAGCTGAAGCCCCTTCTTGATAAAGGGATCCTGTTCGCGCTCGATGGCGGGCTCCAGGCCAAGCAGGCCGGTGCGCCGGGAGATCTCGCTCCAGCCGACAATGCGGCTGACAAGGTTCTCCGATTCGATATCCGGTGGACGATACACCCACGGCAACATGGCCCACGCGCGCTTGAGCACAGGACCCGGCGTCTGCACCAGCAGAGCGGCGAACGTTCCCAGGAAGACGATGACGAAGGCGGCCGGGTTCCACAGGGCATCGATGCTCGAGCCCTTGAGGATGGTCCCCACGATAATGACCACGAAGGCCAGGATCGTGCCGACGACGCTCACGATATCCATATCAGACAGCCATCCTCAGGCTGGGCAGTACCTGGCCGCTGTCATCGGCCAGGCCCGCGAGATCGAGTACGAGCGAAATGCGCCCATCCCCGGTGATGGTTGCGCCGGCGACGCCAGGTACTTCCTTGAGGAACGGGCCCAGCGGCTTGGCCATGACGTCTTCGCGGCCGAGCACCTCATCCACCAGGCAGCCCAGGGTCTGGTGGCCGATCTGCACCACCACGACATGACCGCCCCTGCCCTTCACGCCAGCCCAGTTGCCCAGATCGGCAAGCGGCAGCGCGCGGTTGCGGTGGGCGGCGACGATGCGGCCATCCAGCTCCTGGACCTGGCCATCGGACAGTTCGAAGACTTCGGCGACGTTGGACATCGGCAAGCTCAGCAGGCGGTTGCCCACGCGCACCATGAGCACGCGCAGGATCGCGAGCGTCAGCGGCACTGAAAGGCGCACGGTGCTGCCATGGCCAACCCGCGAATCAATCGACAGCGTACCGCCAAGTTCGACGATCTTGGTCTTGACCACATCCATGCCGACGCCACGGCCGGAGATATCCGACACCTGGCTGGCCGTGGAGAAGCCCGGGCGGAATACGATCTCGTAGCATTCGCGCTCTTCCAGGCGCGCAGCCTGCTCTTCGTCCATCAGGCCTTTTTCGACCGCCTTGCGGCGAAGGACTTCCGGATCCATGCCCTTGCCATCATCGGTGACCGTGATGACGATGCGATCGCCGTACTGGCCCGCGGCAAGGCGCACCGTACCGAGGCGCGGCTTGCCCGCCTGCGCGCGCACATCCGGCATTTCAATGCCGTGGTCGACCGCGTTACGCAGCAGGTGCACAAGCGGATCGGCCAGTGCCTCGACCACGGTGCGATCGATATCGGTTTCTTCGCCCTCGGTAACGAGTTCGATTTCCTTGCCCAGCTGGCGGGCCAGGTCGCGCACGATGCGCGGGAAACGGGAAAACAGCTTGCCGACGGGCTGCATGCGCATGCGCAGTACGGCGTTCTGCAGGTCTTCGGCAACGCGCTCGAGTTCGCCAATCGCGCGTTCCATCGGATCGTTGGTGCCGCGCGGGGCGAGATTGGTAAGGCGGTTACGAACCAGGACGAGTTCGCCAGCAGCATCAACCAGGCTATCAAGGCGATGGGTGTCGACACGGACCGTGGTTTCGGCCGTAGCGGATGGCTGTCGTTTTTCGGTGGCGGCAGTGGGTTTCGGCTTTTCGGCCGGAGCAGCCGGTGCGGCGACCTGCGAGGTCGTGGCCACAGCGACCGGCGCCGCCGGGACTTCGTTGATTGCGGGCAGGCCCGCTCCTGCAGGAGCGGCCATGTCGGCTGGCAGCGTGGCGGGCGATGCGTCCACGCCGCCACTGGGCGCGCCGGTGCCGTAGAGCTGATCAAGCAGCGCTTCGAATTCATCGTCGCTGATCGTGTTGCTCTCGGGCGCCACCGCCACCGGCTCGGCGACAGGCTCCGCGGGTGCGGTTCCGTCAGCGCCGGGAGCGCCGGTTCCATAGAGCGAGTCGAGCAGAGACTCGAACTCATCATCGGAGATGGTGCCCGACTGGGCCGGTGCCGGCGCGCGCTCGGTGCGCGCGGCATCGAGCATCGCCTCGAATTCGTCTTCGATGGGGTCGTAGGGCTTGGCAGGCGCGGCAGATGCCGCCGGCGCGGCCTTCGGCGCGCTGACCGGAACCGCCAGCGCGACGGGCGCGGCCGATGCAACGCGGCCCGGCACGACCAGGCGATCGAGCAGCGAGCGCGGCGCCGGCTCGGCAGGCACGCCTGCATCGGCCGCGCGCATCATGTCATTCAGGAGATCGAGCGACTCCAGCAATGCATCCATCAAGGCCGCATTGAGCACGAGCGCGCCATTGCGCGCCTCGTTCAGGAGATCCTCCGCGCGGTGGCACAGTTCCACCATGGCGTTCAGGCCAAGGAAGCCCGCACCGCCCTTTACGGTATGGAACGCGCGGAACACCGCGTTCAGGAGCTCGCTGTCCTCCGGCGAGGCTTCGAGATCCACGAGCTGTTCGCCCAGGGTCTCGAGCAGTTCGCGGGCCTCGATCAGGAAGACGTTGAGCAGCTCGTTGTCCAGCTCCACGCTCATGGCGGGCTCAGAAGCCGAATTCGCTGAGCAGGCGGTCTACTTCGTCCTGGCTTACCTTGTCCGCCGCTGGCGCGTTGGCACCCGCCAGCGAGCCGGTGAGGCGCACCAGCTCCACCAGGGAGTTCTCGACTTTGGCCATGAACGATTCGACCTGGGCGACGCGCTGGCCGGAGAGGTCCTGCCAGGATTGCGCTTCGACCATTTCGCCAAAACCGATATCGCAGTTCTGGGCGAAATCGCCAACGCGTACCGCCAGCGACGTGGCATTGGCGGTGAACGCGGGATCGGCCTGGTCGAGCACCAGCAGCTCATCGGCCTGTTTTGCGAGGGCCTGGGCCTGCGGCCGCAGTTTTTCGCTGAAATCGAGCGTGCGGTGGGCGGCCTGCGAGCTCATCTCGAGCACGTCGCGCAAGTGCTTGCGCGCATCGCTCATCGTACCGGGAACGCCATCGCTGGAAATATCCGAGGCGAGGCGGCGGGCGGATTCGTGCAGGTCGCGCGCGAGGTGGCCCAGGGCCAGGAACAGATGCTGCTCACGGCTACGGATCAGGCGATCGAGTGCCTGTTCAAACGCTGCGCTGTCATCGGCATCCAGCAGCTCACGCAGTTCGGGTGCCACATCCTGGCCAGCGGAAATCATCGTATTCATGTCAGTCCCTTAGCCCGCGGCCGCGGCGAGTCGTTCGAAGATCTTGTCGAGCTTTTCCTTCAGCGTGACGGCCGTGAACGGCTTCACGACGTAACCGTTCACGCCGCTCTGCGCTGCCGCGATGATCTGGTCGCGATTGTTCTCGGCGGTGACCATCAGCACCGGCAGCGATTTCAGGCTGGCATCGGCGCGGATGGCACGCAGGAGGTCGATGCCGGTCATGTTCGGCATGTTCCAGTCGGTGACCACCAGATCGATGGGCTGCGAGCGCAAGAGCGCCAGCGCCGCGTTACCGTCTTCCGCTTCCTGGATGAGCGTGTTGGTGAAACCCAGCTCTACCAGCAAGTTACGGACGATTCGCCGCATGGTGGAGAAATCGTCCACCACGAGGATTTTCATGTTCTTGTCCAAAGCGCTCTCCGCCTTACAGCCGCGTATTTCTTAGTGTTTGTCTTTCCAACCCGACATGCGTGCACGGAGGCGGATCAATGCCTGGCCATGGATCTGGCACACGCGCGATTCGCTAACTCCCAACACCGCACCGATTTCCTTCAGGTTGAGTTCGTCATCGTAGTACAGCGACATCACCAGCTTTTCGCGCTCGGGCAGGCCGTCGATCGATTCGGCCAGCGCATGGCGCATGCCGTCTTTCTCGAACAACCCATCCGGGCCCGTGGCATCCGGGTCAGCAACATCGATGGCGGAACCCTCGTCGCCTTCCGGCGCCGTCAGGCTCAGCAACCGCGCACTCGCCGCGTCTGCCAGGATCTGGTTGTATTCCATGGCGTCGATGCCGAGGCGCTTCATGACCTCGAGATCATCGGCGTCGCCGCCTGTTTCGTTTTCGATCTGCCTTGTAACTTCCGCCACCTCGCGCAATTTCCTATGGACAGAGCGCGGGGTCCAGTCCGTCTTGCGCAGTTCATCCAGCATGGCGCCACGTATGCGGATACCCGCATAGGTTTCGAAGCTGGCCGCACGCGTCGGCGAGTAATTCCTTGCCGCCTCAAGCAAACCGATCATCCCGGCCTGCATAAGGTCGTTTGCATCGACGCTGGGCGGCAGGCGGCCCATCAGGTGATAGGCGATCCGGCGCACCAGCGGCGCATGCGTTTTTACCAATTGATCGGCCGGAACCTTAGTAATTTCAAGGTATTCGCTCGCGACACTCACAACGGCAGCCCTCCCCCCACGTGCTCACGCCCGGCAAAAAAGCCGATGCGACCCTGTCCACGGGGTTCGGGTTCACCCCATGTATCGACCGACCTGGCCAAATTCTTGAATCCCACCGCCGAACGGCTGCTCGGCCAGGCTTCGACCACCGCCGACTGGCGGCGGATCGCCTGGCGCAGGTACTCGTCGTGCGGCACCATGCCCATGAAATCGAGCGACACATCCAGGAAGCGGTTGGTCACCCGGGAAAGCTTCTCGAAGAGCTGGCGGCCTTCCTGCGCGTGGCGGACCATGTTGGCCACGATACGGAAACGGTTGACCGCGAATTCGCGCGACAACACCTTGATCAGTGCATAGGCATCGGTCAGGGAGGCCGGCTCGTCGCAGACCACCACGACCACCTCGTCCGAGGCGGCGGCAAACATCGATACGCTGTCGGAAATGCCCGCGGCGGTGTCGACGATCAGGTATTCGGGCGCCAGCGGATACTCGTCAAAGGCGCGAATAACGGCGGCATGCTCGATGTTCGGCAGCTGGGCCATGCGGCGTGTGCCCGAGGTAGCCGGGATCACTTTCAGGCCATGCGGCGCTTCGAGCACCAGATCTTCGATAGCGCAGGCGCCCTCGAGCATGTGGCCCAGATGGCGCGTGGGCTGCAGGCCCAGCAGCACATCGATATTGGCCATGCCCAGGTCGGCGTCCAGGAGCAGCACATCGCGGCCGCCCATGGCCAGGGCCATGCCAAGGTTCACGGCCACGGTGGTCTTGCCGACGCCGCCCTTGCCGCCCGCGATCGCGATGCTGCGCGTGGGACGGCGGTCGGCGAGCCAGTTAAGACCGGCGGCCTGGGAGTTGTCGACGTGTGTGGTCATGAAGGAGTTCACTGCCGTGAAAGAAGTTGCGGTTGCGGTTGCCGTAGTCACGTTCGTCAGGGTCTGCGATCAGGCCAGGGCCGGAGCGGATGCGAAGCCGAAACGATCGGCAAGTATGGCGTCATCCGGTTCGTCGTTGCGCTGCTTGAGCATCTGGGCTGCCAGGCAGACCAGTTTGCGCGCATCGGCGGACGCGATGTCCTCGGGCACGCGCTGCCCATCCGTGGTGTAGTCCAGCGGCATGCCATGCCGGATTAGCACCGAGAGCGCGCCGCCCAGCAGGGGCGTCTCGTCGAGCTTGGTGAGGATGGCGCTTTGTGGCTTCAGGGGCGCGTAGGCGCGCACGGCGCCGTCGATCGCCTGGGCCTGCGCGTTGGCGGCGAGCACCAGGCACACGCGGACATCGGCCATGGCACGCAGCGTTTCGAACTGCTGCTGAAGCTTCGGGTCGTTGCCGGCCAGGCCTGCGGTATCGATCAGCACGGTATGCTTGCCGCGTAGCTGGAGCAGCACATTGCGCAGGCTCTGCGCGTCGTGCGCGTTGTACACGCGCACGCCCAGCAGGCGACCGTAGTGTTCAAGCTGGGCGCCAGCACCAATGCGGTATTGGTCGGCACTGATCAGGGCGACGTTGGACGCGCCGTGGCGAAGCACCGCGCGAGCAGCGAGCTTGGCGATGCTGGTGGTCTTGCCCACGCCGGTGGTGCCGACGAAAGCGGTGATCCCACCGCCGACCGTGTCGAAGTTGCGGCCGCTGGTGCGGATATTGCGCGAAAGAATGCCCAGCGGCAGGTAGCGCGCCTGCTCGGCGGTCATGTTGTCCGGTAGCTCGGCGCACAATGCGCGGGCCACGTCCCCATCAATGCCCAGGCGGGTCATCTCGCGCAGCACGCGGGCGCGTAGCGGGTTCTGCCGATCCATCTGGTTCCACGCCAGCGCGGAGAGCTGCACTTCCAGCATCTCGCGCAGGTTATTGATCTCGGCGCGCATGCCGTTCACCGCGGTATCGTTCTGCGGCGCGGTGACTGTTGCGGCGCGCACCACATCGGCGACGCTGGCAGCCAGCGCGGCGGAAGACTGGCGCTGCGGCGCGTTCGCGGCCGTGGGTGCAGCCCCCTTGGTCGCACGCTCGACGGCGGCGGCCGTGGCGGCGCGGGCCTGGTCGACGCGGGCGATGCGTTCGGCTTCGCGGTTATCGCGGGTGTCACGGATCGCGCGGATTTTTTCGAGCTTCTCTTCCGGGGTGGGCGGTTCGAACGCGAAACCCGCCTCGCGGACCAGCGCCTCGTCGTAATCGAGCGCAGCGATGATCTCGATGCCGTCGTCCATCTTGCGCGTGGACAGGATCACGGCGTCCGGACCCTGCTCATCACGCACCTGGCGCATGGCCTGGCGCATATCCGGAGCAACGAATCGTTTGATTTTCATGCGTTCGATCCTGTCTTCTTCGATCGGCGCCCCGCTTGCCTGCGGCGCCACCTTGTTCTGTCACGTCCGCCGGGGGAATTCCCCGAGCGGTGTCTCATTCCTATCGTCCCAGGGCCGTCACCAGCTTGACGCGGCGGTTGTCCGGAACCTCGTTGTACGCAAGTACATGCAGGTTTTGGGCCACATGCCGCACGAAGCGCGAAAGCCATGGACGAAGCTGCGGTGAGACCAGCAGGACGGCCGGTTCGCCGGCCGCTTCCTGGCGTCGCGCCGCATCGGCGACGTTCTTCTGCAGGCGGTCGGCCAGGCCGGGCTCCACAGCCGCGCCGGCGGGACCACCCCCCTGCAGGGACTGGAGCAAAATCTGTTCCAGTTCGGGTGCCAAAGTAATGACGGGAACCTCGGTGCCCAGGCCGGCGATCTCCTGAACGATCTGGCGGCCCAGGGTGACGCGTACAGCCGCGGCGAGCACGCCGGGATCCTGGCTCTGCCCCGCGTGTTCCGCCAGCGATTCGACGATGCCGCGGAAGTTGCGGATGGGCACGCGCTCGGCGAGCAGGTTCTGCAGCACCTTGACCACGGCACCGAGCGAAAGGCGCTTGGGCACCAGGTCTTCCACCAGCTTCGGGGTCTGCTGGGCCAGGCGATCGAGCAGCTGCTGCACGTCCTGGTGGCCGATGAGCTCGTGGGCGTGATTCTGCAGGATGTGCGAAAGGTGGGTGGCAATGACGGTGGCAGGATCGACCACGGTGTAACCCAGGGTCTGCGCATGTTCGCGCAGGCCCGGCTCGATCCAGACCGCATCCAGGCCAAACGCCGGATCGCGGGTGGCGATGCCGTTGATGGTGCCGTGCACGCGGCCTGGATCGATGGCCAGCATGCGCTCGGTGTGGATTTCGGCCTCGCCCATGGGCACGCCCATCAGCGAGATGCGGTAGCCATGCGGGGCCAGGTCGAGGTTGTCGCGAATGTGCACGGAAGGGACCAGGAAGCCCAGTTCCTGCGACAGCTTGCGGCGAACCGACTTGATGCGCGCCATGAGCTCGCCGCCCTGCGCCTTGTCCACCAGCGGGATGAGGCGGTAGCCCACTTCGAGACCCACGGTATCGACCTGGGCGACGTCTTCCCACGACAGCTCGAGTCGCTCGGCCGGCGGCGCCGATTCGAGCGCGGCCAGTTCGGTGCCCGGCGCGCCCGGGGTACCGGCGGCGGCACCGGCCGGCATCATCTTGCGCTGGTGCAGCTTCCACGCGCCGAAACCCGCCAGGCCGGCCAGCAGCAGGAACGGGATATTCGGCATGCCCGGGATGAGGCCCATGGTGCCGAGCACCGCCGCGGCCACGGCCAGGGCCTTGGGCTGGCCGAACAGCTGGCCAAACACCTGCTTGCCCATCTCCTGCGACTTCGACACGCGGGTGACGATCACCGCGGTGGCGATGGACAGCATGAGGCCGGGCACCTGTGCGACCAGGCCGTCGCCGATGGTCAGCAGGGTGTAGGTACGAGCCGCTTCGCCGGCCGAGAGGCCGTGCTGGAACATGCCGATGAAGAAACCACCCAGCATGTTGATGACAAGGATGAGGATGCCGGCGGTGGCGTCGCCGCGGACGAACTTGGAGGCACCGTCCATCGAGCCGTAGAAGTCCGCTTCCTCGCGCACTTCCTGGCGGCGCTCGCGCGCCTGTTCCTGGGTAAGCAGGCCGGCGTTGAGGTCGGCATCGATCGCCATCTGCTTGCCGGGCATGGCATCGAGGGTGAAGCGGGCGGTCACTTCCGACACGCGGGTGGCGCCCTTGGTCACCACCACGAAGTTGATGATGGTGAGGATGGCGAACACGACGAAGCCAACGGCGAAGTTGCCGCCGATGACGAACTCGGCAAACGCCTCGATCACCTTGCCCGCTGCGCCCGGGCCGTTATGGCCGTGCAGCAGCACCACGCGGGTGGAGGCGATATTCAGGGCCAGGCGCAGCAAGGTGGCGAACAGCACCACGGTCGGGAACGAGGCAAGCTCCAGCGGCCGCATGACGTACATGGTGGCCAGCAGGATCACCAGCGACAGCGCGATGTTGAACGTGAACAGCAGGTCCAGCATGAACGGCGGTAACGGCAGCATCATCATGCCGAGCATGATCAGCATGGCCACCGGGGCGGCCACGCCACGCCGGCCGATTTGCCGGAAGGTGCCCATCAGGTTCGGGGAGGCTGCCATCTGTAATCACTTATCCATGCGGTAGGGGCCCATCAGCTCCGGATCGATATCCTGCTGGGGCATATCAGGCGGGAGATCGCCGGTGGCGATCGCCTGCTTCAACCGGAACACGTAGGCCAGGATCTGGGCCACGGCCACGTACAGGGCCGAGGGGATTTCGCGTCCGATTTCCGTCGTGTGATACAAGGCTCGTGCCAACGGGGCCGCTTCCACCACCGGCACCTTCGAATCGGTGCCCAATTGCCGGATCTGCAGGGCGATGACGTCCATGCCCTTGGCCACCACGCGCGGCGCTCCCATGCGGCTTTCGTCGTATTTCAGGGCCACCGAGAAGTGCGTCGGGTTGGCGATGATGACGTCGGCCGTCGGCACGTCTTCCATCATGCGGCGGCGGGCCATCTGGTGCTGCATCTGGCGGATTTTTGACTTCAGCTCCGGTGAGCCCTCGTTTTCCTTGTGCTCGTCCTTCACTTCCTGCTTGGTCATCTTCATCTTCGACATGAAGCTGTACTTCTGCCACGGCGCATCCACCAGGCCGATGGCGCCCATCGCGATCGCGAAGATGAGCGATGCGCTACCGAACATGCTGAAAGCGTGGGCGATGCCCTCCTCGACCGGCCCCGAGCCCACGGCATACATTTCCACCGTGCTCTTGCGCAGGTACCAGGCCAGCGCGCCGCCGATCAGCATCAGCTTCAGCAGGGATTTGCCCAGCTCCACCAGACCATTCTTCGAGACCAGGCGAGAGAAGCCCTGGATGGGGTTGAGCCGGTCGAACTTGGGCGCGAGCGCCTCGAACGAGAAGTTCAGGCCGCCCATGAGCGCCGGTGCGGCCACGGAGGCGGCGACCGTCACCGCGAACAGCGGCCCCAGCATGCGCAAGGCCTCCATCACGCAGGTCATGAGGGCGCGTTCCAGGCCATTGGCCGCGAACAGGTCCTCGCGGCCGTAGTTCAGCCCTACCCGCATGATGTTGGCCGCATGGGTCGCCATCTGGGCGTGCGAGGCGATGAGCATGGCCACGCCCGCGAACACCACGATGGCCGTGGAAAGCTCGCGGGAGCGCGGTAGTTCGCCCTTTTCACGTGATTCACGAAGCCGTTTTTCACTAGGGGCTTCGGTTTTGTCTTCCTTATCCGCACCTTCGCTCACGGCTTACCTCCCGATGAGCTGACGCATGGTTTCCCATGCATCCGTGGTGAGCGAATCGAAGGCGCTGGGCAGGCCGCGAAGGGCAAGCCACACCGCGATCAGGCCGAGGCAGATGGTGATCGGGAAGCCGACCGCGAAGAGATTCATGGAAGGCGCCGAGCGGCTGATGGCGCCGAAGCCCAGGTTCACGATCAACAGCGCCGTGAGCGCAGGCAACGCGACACGGACGGCACCGGCGAACAGGTGGGTAGCAAACGTGAGCACGCCCCACAGGCCGTTCGTGCCGATGCCATCCTGGCCCACCGGCATGCTGCGGAAGCTTTCCGCCAGCAGGTCGATCAGCTGCAGGTGGCCGTTCATCACCAGGAACAACAGGGTGACCAGCATGGTGTAGAACTGGCTGAGCACAGGCGTAGTACCGCCCACGCCAGGGTTCACCACCTCGGCGAAGCCAAGGCTCATGGCCTGCGAGACGTACTGGCCACCGAACGAAACCGCTTCAAAGACCAGCTTCAGGATAAAGCCCAGCGCGCCGCCGATCAGGATCTGCTGGGCCAGCGTCGCGACACCGGCCGCCGAGAGTGGGCGGATATCCAGCGGGGCCAGCGGCGCCAGCACGATGGTGAGCATGATGGTGAGGCCCAGCCGGATCCGGGTCGGGATCATGTTGGAGCCGAGCACGGGTGCCACGAGCATCAGGCCGGAAATACGCGCCATCGCCCAGCACGCGCTACCCACCCAACCTTCGAGCTGGCCGAGCTCCAGTGGCATCAACGCACCGCCTGGGGCAGGTTTTCGATGAGCGTGCGGGTGAAATCGACCATGGTGCGCAGCATCCACGGGCCGGTGATGATGGCGACGAGCGCCATGCAGATCAGCTTCGGGATGAAGCTCAGGGTCTGCTCGTTGATCTGCGTGGCGGCCTGCACCATGCCGATGATGAGGCCCACCGCCAGCGCGGTGAGCAGCAGCGGCGCGCCGATCAGCATGGCGATGTGCAGGGCCTGCTGGCCGAAGTTGATAACCGATTCGGGCGTCACTGGAAGAAGCTCCCCGCCAGGGTGCCAAGCAGCAAGGTCCAGCCGTCGACCAGCACGAAAAGCATGATCTTGAACGGCAGCGAGATGATCATGGGCGAGACCATCATCATGCCCATGGACATGAGCACGGAGGCGACGACCAGATCGATGATCAGGAACGGGATGAACAGCAGGAAGCCCATCTGGAACGCGGTCTTCAGCTCGCTGGTGACGAACGCGGGCAGCGCCACGCGGTAAGGCACGGCTTCCTTGTCGGCGTACGGCTGCTCGCCGGCCAGCTTGGTGAACAGCTGCAGGTCGGGCTCACGGGTCTGCTCAAGCATGAAGTGCTTGAACGGCGCCGCCGCGGCGGGCAGCGCGTCCTGAACACTCATCTGGCCATCCATGTACGGCTTCAGGCCAGCGTCGTAGGCCTTGTTCAGCACCGGCGACATCACGAACAGGGTGAGGAACAACGACAGGCCCAGAATCACCTGGTTCGGCGGCGTGCTGTTGGTGCCCAGCGCCTGGCGCAGGAAGCCCAGCACGATGATGATGCGGGTGAACGAGGTCATCATCAGCAGGATCGCCGGGAGGACCGTCAGCGCGGTCATCAGCGCCAGCATCTGGATGGACAGCGACCACTGCTGGCCGCCATTGGCGCCCGGCTGCACATTCACCAGGGGGATGCCCGGCGGCTCGGCCGCGAACGTGGCGAACGGGGCGAGGAGGAGGAGCATGAACAGCCCCCACTTCAGGTACTTCATGGACGCTTCCACTGGGAAAGGATGTCGCGGAAACCGCGGATCGCCTGGCCGTCCTGCGGCGTGGCGTCTTCCTGCACCGGGGTATCGAGCACGTGCAGCGTGCGCAGGCCACCGGTGGGCGAGGCGCCCACCAGCAACTGGGTGCCACCCACCTCGATCAGCATCACCTTCTCCTTGATGCCCACCGGCATCGATTCGATCACGCGAATCTTCCGGCCACCCGGGCGAATACGCGCCTGGGCACGGCGGCTGAGCCAGCCGACAAAGAAGATGAGCGCCACGACGCCCAGCAGGCTGATCAGGACGCGGACCAGTTCCGCGCCCGAATCCACCGCCGGCGCAGCCGCCACCGGGGCGACCGGGGCCGCCAACAGGGCGCAAGGGAGGAAGCCGCCCGCGAGGACAGCGGCAATGCGGCGCATGGGCGGCCCTCAGCGGAGCTTGCGGACGCGTTCGGCCGGGCTGATCACGTCGGTCAGGCGGATGCCGAACTTTTCGTTGATCACCACTACCTCGCCGTGGGCGACGAGCGTGCCGTTCACGAAGACATCGAGCGGTTCACCGGCGGCGCGGTCGAGTTCGACCACGGAGCCCTGGTTGAGCTGGAGCAGGTTGCGGATGCTGATCTTGGTGCGGCCCACTTCCATGGCCATGGTGACCGGTACATCGAGGATGACATCGAGGTTGACGTCGCTGCCCAGGCCCATGTTCTTGGTGAGATCGGCGGCGCCGTCGACGGGTTCGAGGATGGTGGGTTCGTTCATGTCCGAGTATCCGGTGCGTTGCTGGGATGACGTACCCATGGAAGCAAACGGCGTGCCATGCTTTTGGCACGTGGCGGAATGACGTTTTATCTTGCTATTTCATCGACTTATCGGAGGTACATATTCGGCCAGAAACCGGTCACGGCGGAAACCTGACGCTCGACGGCAGTTAGTCACCGTGACGGTCAGTTGACGTCGCAAAAACCGACCGGTCAGGCCGGCTCGGGGGCCGCAGGCACCGGGACCGATGGCTTGATGGACGGGCGGCGCATGTGCGATTCGAACTGCACGGCCTTATTGCCCGCCGCGTTGGCCATGCGGCCGCGGAAGATCGGCACGTCTTCGGCAAACACCGTCGCCAGGTCCGGCATGCTGATGGGAATGATGTCGCCCTTACGCAGGTGCAGGAAATCGCCAATGGTCAGGCGGGCCTCGGCCAGCATGGAGGTGACTTCTACCTCGGCATCGAGGATTTCCTCGTGCAGGTTCTGGATCCAGCGCTCGTCGCGCTCGGCCCGGTCGCTCTGGACGCCTGCATCGAGCAGCTCACGAATAGGCTCCACCATCGAATACGGCAGCGTGAGGTGAATTTCACCGCCACCGCCGTCCAGCTCCACATGGAAGCGCGAGACCACCACGGTTTCCGTGGGGCTGACGATGTTGGCGAACTGCGGGTTGATCTCGGAGTTCAGGAACTCGAACTGCATCTTGAGCACCGGCGCCCAGGCTTCGGCCATGGCGCCAAACGCCTCCGCCAGCACGATCTGGATGACGCGGTTTTCGGTGGGCGTGAAGTCGCGACCCTCGATGCGGGCGTGGAAGCGGCCATCGCCGCCGAAGAAGTTATCGATCACCGTGAAGACCAGGCGCGGCTCGAACACCATGAGGGCGGTGCCGCGCAGGGGCTTGATGCGCACCAGGTTCAGGTTGCTCGGCACGGCCAGCGAATGGACGTACTCGTTGAACTTGGTCATCTTCACGCCCAGCACCGAGACTTCGCACGACTTGCGCAGCACGTTGAACAGGTTGGCGCGGAAATAGCGCGCGAAACGGTCGTTGACCATTTCCAGGGTGGGCAGGCGGCCGCGGACGATGCGGTCCTGCTGGGTGAAGTCGTAGTCGAGTATCGAGCCAGGCGGCGGCGGGGGCTCGAGCTCCGTTTCAACGGCGCCGCCCTCCACGCCCGCCAGCAGGGCATCGATTTCTTCCTGGGTGAGGATATCGCTCATGGCCGGACGGCTCCCGTCACTGCATGATGAAGCTGGTGAAGTACAGGGCATCGACGCCCGGGCGGCCGATCTTTTCCTTCAGCACGCGCTGCACTTCCGCCAGCGCGGCGGCCTGCAGTTTCTGCTTGCCCTTCACATCGGAGAGCGATTTCACATCCTGCGCGGAAAACAGCATGAGCAGGGCGTTGCGGATCTCCGGATCAGCTTCCTTCGCGGCAGCGATCGCCTCCGGGTCGTGGGACATGACGTTGACACCCACCTGCAGGAAGCGCAGCGCAGCCTCGTCCTGGAAGTTAACCACGAACGCGGGGTCCAACTGCAGGTAAACGGCAGGCTTGGCCTTGGCGGCATCCGCGGCGGCCTGTTCGGCACTCTTCGGATGGCCACCCTTGAGCATGAAGAAGGCGCCGCCGCCGCCCGCCGCCAGCACCACGAGCGCGACGATGATCAGCAGCTTGCCCTTGCCCTTCTTCTTACCTTCTTCGCCTTCTTTTTTTGCCGTGGCCATGCGGGTGAAACCTCATTGATGCGGATGCGATGTATGGCTGGCCCGTGGGGCCCCGCAGGTATTGTTGCAAGCGTCGTGCCATGAAGCACAGTGTTTGAAGACGTCGCAAACCCCGCATTTCAGGGGCTTTTCGGCCAGAGGCACTATCTGCCGCTCAAGGCGGAAATTTGACGCGCGACGTCATTACGTCACCCCGGGCTATCAGGCGACTTCATCCACCAGGCCGCGCGAGACACGCGAGGTTGCCGCCGTCACCAGCGAATCGCCCGTGCCATCGGCCTGGCTCCCATCGCCACCCTGCCCCTGGCCCTGGCCGCCGCTGCTGTTCTGCTGGGCGCCACCCTGGTTCACCTCGGCGTTGCCCAACGAGAGGCCGTGGTGCGCCAGCATGGCGTCCAGATTGGAGAGCGTCTGCTGAACCGCGTGAACCGCAGCGGGATGCTGCGCCATGATCGCTACGTTTACCTTGCCGCCATCGACATTCACGCGCACATCCATGCTGCCCAGCTCTTCCGGATGGAGCTTGATGCGGGCTTCCTTCACATCGCCCGCGGCTGAGCTCATCCACGCAATCTGTTCACCCAGCTCCTGGGTGAACTGCGGCGAGGTCGCTGCCTGCGTGGCCTGCAACTGCATGGGGCCGTTGGTCTGGTTCGCCTGGGTCGTGTGAGCGAGTGGCATGGGGCTGATGGCCGTAAGGTCGGCGCCCTTGGCGTCATCCTTAGCCGTGTGCGCCGAGGCCCCCTCGGTGGCAAGCAGGGCGGCAAACGGCGATGCCGTGACAGCCGCCGTATCGCCCGCACCCGATGTCGTGGCGGGCAATGCGTTCAGGCCACCGTCCTTCGCGGCGCCGGCCGCATCCGCAGCCCCACCCTTGCTTCCGGTGAGTGCCGCAAGGGCTTCGGCGGGATTGCCCGTAGCGACGCCCTTCGCCGCGCCCAGCGCTGCGGCTGCCACCTGCGTCACCTGCGTGGGTACGCCGATGAGTGCGAGCATGGATGTGGCAAGCGAGGTATCACCGTCGGACTTGGCGTCATCCTTCTTGTCGCCGTCGTCATCCTTGTCGGCCGTGGCGTCGTCTTTGGCGTTGTCCGATGCCTTGCTTGCAGGTTTATCCGCCGCCGATTTGGCTTGGGTCTTCGTACCCGAGTCGCGATGGGCATCTGCCGCCTTTTGCGGGCCCGTCGGCTTGTGTGCATCGGCCTGCTTGTGCGCGTCGGCGCGCGCGGCGTCCAGTGCGTGGTCGAAACCCTTTGGCGCGCTCGCCGTATCGCTGGCCGATGTCACCTGGCTCGCCGCGGATGTCGGCGAGGCACTATGCGTGGTGGCCGGCGGCCGGGCAGCGTTGAGGAGAAGCGAGGCGTTGTTCATGCGTTTGGCTCGATAGGGGCGATCGACGGGAGGCGTGGCGTGGCGCACGTCATGCCTCGCGCCTTGGGGTTCGGCGGTATTGCGAGCGCTCGTCAGCCTGTTCCTGCTCACGGCGATCCTGGGTCTTACGCTCCTGCTCGCGGTATTTCATCGTCACGGAATCCAGCGCTTTCGCACGGCCACGGGCATCGGCCCAGTCGCCGCGTGCCCGTTCGAGGGCGCGCTCACGGCGCTGCACCTCACCCAACTGCTGGACGATGGCCATGTCGATCTTCTGCAGGAACTGCTGGCGGTTAAGCAGTTCGGCCACGCCAATGCCCGAGGGCATCTCGGCATACTCATTGCGGTAGCGGCGCAATTCGGCGAGCTGCTGTTCGGCATCGGCCACGGCGCGTTGTTGCACAGCCAGCGCTCGCGTGGCCTCCTCGGCCTTCTCGGCCGCGAGGTCCACGACGGGTTGCAGGCGATCGGCGCGCGAGGGCATCAGCTGGCCTTGGCGGCTTCGACGAGGCCAGCTTCCGCCTCATCGAGGAACACGGGAACATCGGTTTCCTGCTGCAGGAAAGCCGACAGCTTGGGATACAGGGCGATAGCCTCGTCAGTGCGCGGATCGCTGCCCTGTTTGTACGCACCGACGGCAATGAGATCCCGCTGCTGGCGGTACGCGGAGTACACCTGGCGGAAGCGCTGCGCGGCGCGCATATGGTCCTTGCTCACCACCGAATGCATGACGCGGCTGATCGAGGCTTCGATATCGATGGCCGGGTAGTGGCCCGCTTCGGCCAGATCGCGCGACAGTACGATATGGCCATCGAGGATCGCGCGCGCCGAATCGGCGATGGGATCATGACGATAGTCATCGCCTTCGGTCAGCACCGTATAGAACGCTGTAATGGAACCGCGCCCCTCGGCATCGTTGCCCGCCCGCTCGACCAGGGCCGGCAGCATGGCGAACACCGACGGTGGGTAACCCTTGGTTGCCGGCGGCTCGCCGATAGCCAGCGCGATCTCGCGCTGGGCCTGGGCGTAGCGGGTCAGGGAATCCATCAGCAACAGCACCTTGAGCCCCTGGTCGCGGAAATGCTCCGCTACGGCGGTAGCCACCTGCGCGCCACGCAGGCGCGAGAGCGGCGGCGCATCGGCGGGGGCGGCAATTACCACGGCGCGGCGGCGCCCTTCCTCGCCCAGCGTGTGGTCGACGAATTCCTTCACTTCGCGGCCGCGCTCACCGATCAGCCCCACCACTACCACATCGGCGTTGGTGAAGCGGGTCATCATGCCCATCAGGGTGGATTTGCCCACGCCTGAACCGGCGAACAGACCGATACGCTGACCGCGGCCCACGGTGAGCAATGAGTTGATCGCACGAACGCCCGTATCCAGCGGGGTATCGATCGGCTGGCGCAGCATCGGGTTGATCGGGTCACGGCGCAGCGGCGCGCGATCGCGCGCCAGCAGCGGGCCCATGCCATCCAGCGGTACGCCGTCCGGGCCGATGACACGGCCCAACAGGGAATCGCCCACCGGTATGCCCGAAACGGACGCAACCGGCGTCACGCGTGCGTTAGGCAGCACACCGTGCATCTCGCCGGTGGGCATCAGCAGCAGGCGGCCATCGGAAAAGCCGACCACTTCGGTCTCCAGTTGCTTGCCATCCGCACCGGCGACCATGCAGCGCGAGCCGACAGGGGCTTCGCAGCCCACGGCCTCGAGCGTCAGGCCCACCACACGGCGCAGCTTTCCTTCGGCCTGCAACGGACGCACGCGCTCGACGTTCGCACGCTGCACGGCCAGCGCGTCGCGCCAATGCGCGGTGCGGGTCGCCTTGTGGTTTTCCGCATTCACGGCTCGACAGCCTCGTCGGCATCGCTTTCGTCGGCCGGCTGGCTGACCAGCACGCTATCGATCACCGCGACGAGGCGGGTACGTACGCGCGCATCCAGCCGCGAGTGCTCGCTTTCAAGGCGCACATCGCCCCGTTCAAGCGATGCGTCATCGACGACGCTGCCCTCGTGATCCACGGTTGAGCGATGCTCGCGCACGATTGCCGCATCCGCCGGGTTGAGGTGGATTTTCAGGTGACGCGAACCGGCCGGCAGCACGTCAACGGCCTGGTGCACCACATCGAGGATTTTTTCGGGACGGGTAGCAATCTCGTAACCCAGCACGCGCTCGGCGATGAGCGTCGCAAGCGAGGCCAGGTCTCCGGCCACGTCGCTATCGAGCTCGGCGAACGGCTTCTCCACCGCGGCGAACAGCGCATCAAGCCGCGCCACCTGCGCAGCCAGTTCGCGTTTGGCCATCGCCCGGCCCTCGTTGAGGCCGGCATTGAAGCCCTCTTCGCGCGCCTGGCGCTCGATAGCTTCGATCTCGGCGACCGTCGGACGGTGCGGAGCATCGTCTTCCTCCACCTCGTCGACGTGCTGCACAGGGGAGCCGCCGACGATCGGCAGTTCCCAGCGTTCGAACTGGTCGACGCGCTCGCGCGAGAGGATGGAGGTAAGGCTCATCAGACGAATTCTTCCCCGCCGCCGGCGAGATTGATCTGGCCCGCGTCAGCCAGGCGGCGCGCGGTTGCCAGTACTTCCTTCTGCGCCGCATCCACTTCGGACAGGCGTACGGGGCCCTTCACCTCCAGGTCGTCGCGCAGCATATCGGCGGCGCGCTTGGACATGTTGGCGAAGATCTTCTCGCGGATCGCCGCGTCGGCGCCCTTTAGCGCGGTAATCAGGCGTGCCGACGGCACTTCGCGCAAGAGCACCTGCATGCTGCGGTCATCCAGCTCGGCGAGGTCGTCGAAGACGAACATGAGTTCCTCGATACGATCGCCCAGGCCGCCATCGATACCGCGGATGGCGCTCATCAGCTCGGCCTCGCGCGAGGTTTCCATCGCGTTGAGGATATCCGCTGCGGCCTTAAGGCCACCGACCGTCGCCGACTTCAGCTTATTGGAGTTGCCCGAGAACTGGCGCTCCATGATCTCATCGAGTTCATTCAGCGCGTGCGGCTGCACGCCATCGAGCGTGGCGATACGCATTACCACATCGCTACGCGTACGCGCGGGCAGGTAACCGATCACTTCCGCAGCCTGGTCCGGCTCGAGGTGTGCCAGCACCAGCGCGATGATCTGCGGGTGTTCCTGGCTGATCATCTCGCCGATCGCGCGGCTTTCCATCCACTTCAGCGATTCCAGGCCCTTGCTGCTCCGGCCCAGCAGGATGCGATCGATGAGGCCGCCCGCCTTGTTCTCGCCCAGGGCGTTCACAAGGATGCGGCGAATGTAATCCTCGGTGCCCACGCCAATGGCGGTGTGCTGGCCCACGTCTTCCTGGAGTTTGGTGAGAACGACTTCGACCTGCTCCTTCGAGACGTTCTTCAGCTGCGCCATGGCGGTACCCACCGCCTGCACGTCACGCGCACCAAGATGCTTGAGGATGTTGGCGGCGTCCTCCTCACCCAGGGTAAGAAGAAGGATCGCGGCCTTCTGTGCGCCCGTCAGGGCCTCTTTCGACTCAGCCGCCATCGTCTGACACCCAGCTCTTCACGACCTGTGCTACCTGCTTCGGATTCTCGGCCGCCATCCGCTTGGCAAGGCCGACTTTTTGTTCATATGCCAGCAGCGCCGGTGCGCCAAGCTGGACCTGGGAAGCGATATGCGAGCGGTCCGGCGACATGTCGTCGTCATCGACCATGACCGATACCGTCGGCATCGGGCCGGCGAGCGCCATGCCCTGTTCCGTCGACGGGGCCGGCTTCAGCAGACCCTTCAGCATGGGACGCAGCACGAAGAAGCCAACGATCAGGGCCACCATGACGCCGAGGCCCTGCTTGATCAGGTCGAGCATCCCCGGGCGCTCCCAGAATGCGGGGCTCTGCGGGGCATCCTCGGCGGCGATGCCATGGAACGGCTCGTTGATCACGCTGACGCTATCGCCGCGCTCCGCACTGAAGCCCACGGCGTTCTTGGTGAGTTCGGTGAGGCGCTGCAGTTCTTCCGGGGTGAACGGCACGCTCTTGGTTTTGCCATCCTTGTCGGGCACGGTCTTGTTATCGACCACCACCGCGACGGTGAGGCGCGCGACCTTGCCGGCGGGATCCGTCACGTGGCTGACCGTACGGTCCAGCTCGTAGTTGCGGGTGGCGTTCTCGGTCTTCTGAGTGGGCGTCTGGGCAGTCTGCGTGCTGGTCGCCTGGCCCGGCGCGCCGGGCTTGCCGGCGTTCGGATTCGCAGCGGTCGGGTTACCACCGGCGTTGGGCGGCTGGTTGCTCAGCGCACCTGGCACGCCACCGTTTGCAGCCGGATCGGTGCGCATGTCGCTGCTGGTCTGCTCACTGCGCAGCGCCGGGTTATCGTGGTTAAACGTTTCGCTGGCCTTCTCGGTGGAGGAGAAGTCGAGATCGGCGAACACCTGGGCGCGGACCTTGCCAGCGCCGACGAGCGGCGCCAGCAAGTCTTCGACCCGCTGCGTATACGTCGCTTCGATACGGTTGGACAGGCGCAGGCGGTTATCGCCAATGGCGGCCGGGCTATCCGGATCGTTCTGGGTGAGCAGGCTGCCGCCCTGGTCGATGACCGAGACGTTGCGCGTATCGAGCTCCGGCACGCTGGCGGCGACGAGGTGCACGATCGCCGCTACCTGGCCCTGGTCGAGCGTGCGGCCCGGGTACAGCGTGACCACGACCGATGCGCTGGCCGGCTTGTTGTCGCGGATGAAGGCGGACGGCTTGGGCAGGGCAAGATGCACGCGCGCGGCGCGCACTGACTGCAAGCCGGCAATCGTGCTGCCGAGGTCGGCCTCGAGCGCGGACTGATAGTGCGAGCGCTCAGCCATATCGCTCATGCCGAACGGCGAATCGGCCTGCGGCTGCGCGTTAGCGGTGCCCTGCGGCAGGCCCTGGCCCGCGAGTTTCAGGCGCACGGCGGCCACATCGGCGGCCGGCACGAAGATGGAACTGCCATCGGTGCTGAGCGTATACGGCTCGTTCTGCGTCTGCAGCGCCTGGGTGACGGCGGCGGCATCTTTCTGCTCCAGGCCACCGTAAAGCAGCCCGTAGTTCGGTGCACGCGACCACATGACCGCGGCGATGCCGATAGCCACCGCACCTGCGATACCTGCAAGCATGAACAGCTGGCGCGCGGCCGGCGTCTGCGCGAGCGACTTCAGCGAGTGCATGCGCGATGCCGAGCTGGTGTCCGTATTGGCGACGCCGTTATCAGCCATGGTGTGGATTCAGTCCTGTGATTCGTGGCACGTCGATCAGATCGACATGTTCATGATTTCTTTGTACGCATCGACCATCTTGTTGCGCACCTCGGTCATGGCGCGGAACGAGAGATCGGCTTTCTGGCCCTGGATCATGACCTGGGCGAGATCGATGCCGGGGTCGCCACGCTCGAACGCGGCGGAAAGCTGACCCGCCTTCTGCTGCGTTTCGTTGACGCTGTTGATCGATTGCTTAAGCAGATCGCCGAACGCGCCCTTCTGGGCCGGTGCGGCTTCGCCCACGCCACGGATGGCGGGCATCTCCGTCTGCGCGCTGATGCGGCGCATCTGGAGCAGGAGGCTGTTGACGTCGATCGTGGTCATGACGGTTTTCCAACGCGTAATCGTCTTACCGACACTTCAAGCACGACCCATGCCAACGGCCGGTAAGACTTAGCCTGCCTGCGCCGCCTCGGAAAGGCCGTACTTGCGCAGCTTTTCCACCAGCGTGGTGCGCTGGACGCGGAGCAGCTTGGCGGCGTGGGCCACCACGCCGTTGGCGGAATCGAGCGCCTGGCGGATCAGGCCGATTTCGATGCCGGCAAGGTGGTCCTTCAGGTCGAGACCGCCCTGCGGCAGTACCGACGGGTCGCCTTCGCCGCCGAAACGGAACGTCTCGGTGATCTCCGGCTCGGCTTCCATCATGGCGATGAGGGCCGCCCCCGATACTTCCTCAACCGGCGTGGCACCGCGGTACTTTTCCGGCAGATCAGCGGCGCGCACTTCGCCCTGGGGCATGAGGATGGCCATGCGCTCGACCAGGTTCGACAGCTCACGCACGTTACCCGGCCACGGGTGCTGGCAGAGCGCATTCATGGCGCTCGGGGTAAAGCGCACCGACGACAGGCCACGCTGGACCAGGCGCTGGTTGAATTCGGCAATAAGCGCCGGCAGGTCTTCCAGGCGCTGGCGCAGCGGCGGCATTTCCAGCGGGAACACCGACAGGCGGTAGAAGAGGTCTTCGCGGAAGGTACCGCGTTCGATCGAGCCCTCGAGATCACGGTGCGTGGCGGCGATGATGCGGACATCGCAGCGCTGCGCGCGATTGCCGCCAACGCGCTCGAACACACGCTCCTGGAGCACGCGCAGCAGCTTCACCTGCATCGGCAGGCTCATGTCGCCGATTTCGTCCAGGAACAGCGTGCCGCCCTCGGCCAGTTCGAAGCGGCCCTTGCGCGAGCTGATGGCACCGGTGAACGCACCCTTCTCGTGACCGAACAGTTCGCTCTCGAGCAGCTCTGCCGGAATGGCGCCGCAGTTGATAGCGACGAACGGCTTGTCACGGCGCGGCGAGCAATCGTGGATGGTACGGGCGACCAGTTCCTTGCCGCTGCCGGATTCGCCCAGCACCAGTACGCTGGAATCGAACGGGGCCACCTGGCGGATAAGCGAGTTCACCCGCTGCATGGGGCCGGACTGGCCAACGAAGCGCAGGTTGGATGCAATGGGCTGCATGCGCGACTGCAGGCTGCGCAGGGCCTCGGAGAGGCGCTCGTAGCGCAGCGGCATGTCGATCAGCTCGACATTCTGGTTGGTGTCATCGGCGATCAGCGAGGTGGCGATCGGCGAGTCAGCCGCCACCAGCATCGGCAGGTCGCGACCCTGGCGGCCGAGTGGTGCGAGGAAGCCTTCCAGCTCCGCTTCGTCATCGACCGTGCCCACATAGGCCCCGCGCCACGCGTCACCGGCTTCGGCCGTGTGCATACGGCTGGCAAGGACAGGGCGGTAACCGAGGAAGGCCAGCGCGGAGCCGATGGCATCGGCGCGGGACGGGTCGGATTCGACGACGAGAAAGTTGGACGACTTCACCGGATATACCTCGCGTAGAGAAGAATCGAAGGCCCCTGGGCGGGTCCGTGCTGGAATCCCGTCGCCTTCGTTGCAAGGTATCAATCAAGGAGCGTGCCAACGTCGGAATTCCGACGGAAGATGGCTGAAAACCGTGTCAGGGAACGCACTCTGGCCGTGTAGGTAAAACCTTTTCGGCAACGTGTGAAAACGCGAAAGTGAGCGTCAGTGTCAATGCTGACGACACGCGTCACGAATGTGACGCAGGAAGACACGCGACGTTCTTACGTCACGTGACGTAAAAGGTCACCCTTGGGTCGCGTGAGCCCTGGCCTCGGCCACCTGACGGCGATGCTGCCGAAAAACCAGCCTTTCTATCTCGTCACGGACCGGCTCGGAGAGCCCCTCGAAGGCCACGAAGCCCTTGCCGTCCAACGGCCCGGCCTGGCGGACGCCCGGCAACTCGAGGGGAAGTGCCCTCACCACATCGAAGTGGAGCTTCAGGAGGACCGGCTGCCCGACAGGCGGCAGGCCTTCCCAGGGCAGGACGGCCCCAAGGCCGTTGAAGCGCAGGGAAATACGCGGCGGCAGGGCCGACTGGGGCAATAACAGGCGGTTGACGATCTCCATCAGGACGTTGAGCTTGGCATCCAGCCGGGCCACCTCCTGGCTGAGGGCGTTATCGTCCTCGCCGGTATCCACGCGGCGGTCCATCAGGGCAGCAACGGCCACCAGGACGTTGGCGTTTCGGTCGTTGATCGAAGCCAGTGCGGCCGCGGCTGGTGGCGCGGCAGGCTCACACGTGGCGTGGAAGCGCCCGTCCCAGGTCACCCGCTCGGAAAATCCCTTCCACGCTTCTTCGCTCATGGGCCCGCCCCCGTTTGGGAAGATCAGAACGAAGTATACGCAGCGACGGCGCGGCGGACGCGGCGGCCATTATCAAGAGCCAGGGCGGTCTCATCGCGGGCTGCGGAGACCAGGTCCTTGATGAGGTTATCCATCAGCATGATGGACTTGAGCGATTCGAGCGTTTCCGGCGCAGGACGCATGGCCCCGGCGTACAGCACCGGCTCGCGCTCTGCCGCCAGACCGGTGAGGTCGTCCCAACGGCCTTCGACAGCGGCAGCGTGCATGGCCTCTGTGAGGGCGAGCACCTGATCGATATCGCAGAACGCAGTGGCGGTCACGCTCCAGCCCCCGCCACCTGGCGAGCCTCTGCCGGAATGGCAACCCAGCTATCGCGGATCTGGCCAAGTAAACCAGCTACTTCTTCCAGCGCCTCGGTATCGGCATTGAGGTTTGCGTGCAAAAGCCTGCGATTCATGTAGTCGTACAGCGCTTCGAGACGGCCGACCAACGGGCTTTGGACCTCATGGTTAAGGCTGTCCTGCAGGCCACCAATGATGTTGATGGCCTTGGAAATGGCTTCGCCACGCGATGCAATGTTGCCCGTGGCGATGCAGGCCACGGCGAGGCGGATACGCTCGAGAGCGCCATCCATGAGAAGGGTGATCAGACCGTGCGGATCGGCCTGCTCGAGACCGCCGCCGGTACGAATCTGCTGGTAGGCGCCAGCGCCCTGGGAATAGCCAAGTGCCATATCTGTCGTCCTGTCCGTCGTCAGCTCTTGTTGGTGAGCGCGTCGAACTGCTGGGTGAGGTAGCTGCTGGTGCTCTGCAACTTGGTCATCAAGGTGTCCAGCGCGGTGTACTGCGTGGTCAGGCGGGCCGTGTACGCCGTCATCTGCGTGTCGTAATCGGTCTGCTGCTGGGTAAGGTCTTTTGCCTTATCGTTCAGGTTGTTCGTGCGCTGCGTGAGGATGCCGGACGACGAGGTCCAGTTCGTGATCAGCGTATCGAGCTTGCCGGCGATGCCTGTGCTGCCACCGACCAGCGCCGCCGTTTCCTTGGGATTCGTCGCCATGACCTTCGTGAGCTTGGTCGAATCGAACGCAAGCGTGCCGTCTGTCTGGAACGAAACACCGAGGTCACTGAGGGACTTCGGGCCGGCCCCGGCCGCCGTGGACTGCGAGCCGAGCAGGCTGGTGATCTGGCTTTTGATCGACGTGACCGTGGCGTCGCCGATCAGAGCGCCGACCTCGTTATTCGTCGAGTCGTACTTGGTAAGCGACTGGTAGGTGGAGACGAACGAGTTGTACGCGGTGACCAGGTTCTGCACGGCGGTCGTTACCACCGACGTATCGTTGGCAACGCTGACGGTGCTTTCGCCCGTTTTGGAAAGGGTTAGCGTGACGCCATCGATCGCCGTGGCATCGGTATTCGTCGCGCTCGTGACCTTCGTGCCGTCAACCGTATATTCGGCATCCTGGGCAACGGTGGTCGGTGTGTCGGTCGACGGGTCGAAGTCCAGGCCCGCGAGGCCGCCGTCACCACCGCTCGTCGTCACCGTGAAGGCGTTGGCCTTGCCGGTCGAGGACGAGGTGAGCACCAGATGCGCACCATCGGCACCGGTGACGATGCTGGCCGTCACGCCCGGGTTGGACGAGGACTTGTTGATCTGGTCGCGGATGTTCTGAAGGGTATTGGCTCCGGAAGCGACATCGATGCTCATCGACTTGTCGCCGATGCTGATGTTCAGGGTTCCGGTCCCGACGGCTGCCGTGGAGCTGGTGAAGGCCGGCGAAGTGACCTTCTGCGCGGATGCCAGCTTCGACACAACAATGTCGTAGTTGTTGGGAGTGGCGGTGGAATCTGCCACCACCGAAAGAATCGTAGAGTCGCCGACCGAGGTCTTCTGCGTGTTGAACGCGGTCGAGGTCGAGAGGCTCTTCAGCGCGGCCTGCAAGCTCGTCAGGGACGAGGTGAAGTTGCCGATGGCGGAAATCTGCGTGGTATTGGCAGTGACGGCGTCAGAAAGCTGTTTGTCCTTGTCGGCGCGCTTGGCGGCGACCAGGTTGGAAACGAGGCTGGCGACGTCGATGGAACTGGAGCCGAGGGTGATGCTGCTTGTGCTGCTGGCCATGAAGCTCTCCTTGAAGACGCCTCACTGCCCGGGCGCCAATTTGTCGACGGCTGGCGCCTGAAAAGCGCCAGCCGAGGACAACTAAGCAATTACCCTGCCAACCCCGGATTTTCCCCGGGGCCGGTAGTGCCCTTCCGAAATTACTGGAGGAGCTTGGTGACGATCTGCTGCGACTGGTTCGCCTGGGCAAGCACCGAGACGCCGGCCTGCTGCAGGATCTGAGCCGAGGACATGTTCGCCGTTTCCTGGGCGAAGTCGGCGTCGGTGATGGCCGACTTCGACGAGGTCAGGTTCTGCGAGATGTTCGACAGGTTGGAGATGGTCGAGTCGAAGCGGTTCTGCACAGCGCCGAGGTCCGAGCGCAGGTCGGAAACCGACTGCAGGGCGGCGTCGATGCGGGCGATCGTTTCGTTCGCACCGTCAACCGTCTTGACGCTGGAATCGGCGAGCGTAGCCGTCGAGGTCGTCGCGGCGCCAGCGGTCAGGCCGGCCGAGGTGATGTCGGCGGCGGTGCCACCGATGGTGACCGTCGAGGCCGAAGCGAACTTCACGGCGCCGTCCGAACCGACGTAGGCATTGATGCCTTCGCCCGACTGGGCGTTGATAGCATCGGCCAGGTCCTGGGCGGTGTTGTACGTGCCCTTCAGGCTGAACGCGGCGTTGTCGCCGACCTGCAGGGTCACGTCGCCGATCGTCGCCGGCACCGCGCCACCGATATCAACGCCATCGGTCTGGCTCTTAACCGTCAGGCCGGTCACGGCGGGGGCCGTCGAAGCCTTACCCGTCGTGGCGCTGGTGAAGGCGATGGTGCCGTCGGCATTGAGCGAGGCCACGGAGGTGGCACCGGCCGTCGTAGCAGCCGTGTTCACGGCGGCGACGTACTGAGCGGCGGTGCGGGCCGTACCAGCGGCGACGCTGACCGACTTGCCATCGATCGTCAGGGTGGCAGCGGCGTTAAGATCGGCCGGCTGAGCCACCGTCGTGACGCCCGCCGTAGCGGCAGTGGCCGTGAAGCCACCGATCGAACCCTCGTTCAGGGTGCCGAGCTGGTTGGCCTTCATGCCCTGGTTCAGGCCGACGTTGATCACTTCACCGACGTTGGCGCCAACCTGGAAGCTCAGGCTCTTGGCCGAGCCGTCCAGCACCTTCATGCCGTTGAAGTTGGTCTGCGTGGCGATACGGGTGACTTCCGACAGACGCTGCTGCACTTCGGCGTCCAGCGCGGCGCGGTCCGACGAAGAGTTCGAGGCATTGGTGGACTGCACGGCCAGCTCGCGGATGCGCTGCAGGTTGTTCGTGACTTCGTCCAGCGCCGATTCGGTCGTCTGGGCGAGCGAGATGCCGTCGTTGGCATTGCGCTGCGCCTGGGTCAGGCCGTTGATCTGCGTGGTCATGCGGGTGGAGATCGCCATACCCGCGGCGTCGTCCTTGGCGCTGTTGATGCGGTTACCCGACGACAGGCGCTCGATGGCCGAGGACAGCTTGTTCTGCGAGGTCGTCAGGTTGCGCTGAGCATTCAGCGACATGATGTTGGTGTTGATGGTCAGAGACATCGTTTTGATCCTTTGGTAGCGGAACCGAATTGCCGGAGTAGGTGCGGCGTATTCCGGCGGGGTTCCGATAGGGAAGCCTTCCGCCTCAGAGAGGTTTACGGCACGCCGGGAGGAAACTTGAGAACTTTTTCTACCTGTCAACAGTTATTTTTTGACGGGGCGTTGAAAGAAGCCCTGCCCAGCCACTGTCGAGGGAGGTATCGGCACTTTCGCGCCGGGGTTTAGGGCCATTTTTCGCTTCCTTGTGTGGAAATCCGGCCAGAGCCTCCTGGCCGGCAACCGTGCCGTTGGTGGAAAAGGTCAACCCAATGTGTCGCAAGAAACCGTGGCGTGGTGGCAACCGCCCGGCAAATCCATCCTTGGCGAACGTCTGTGCGCTCTGCCTTCGGGACCGTGTAGGAGCGCGCTTGCGCGCGATGTGGGCTTGCGCCGGGTCCGATCGCGCGCAAGCGCGCTCCTACAACGTTCGTCGAATTACTTGAGGTAGTTGAACAGCGAAAGGTTCTGCATCTTCACGTACGCTTGCTGCGCCGCATCGAGCGCCGACTGCTGCTGCGAAAACTTGCTGGCCGCACTGGCGTAGTCCAGGTCTTGCAGGCCCGACAACGTGTCTGCGTACTGCAGCTTCATGTCGGCCCCCATATCCGTTTGCGAATCGAGCGTGTTCATGCGCGCACCGATCTGCGTGCGCGTGTTCAGCAGGCTACCCGCCGCCTGGTCAAGGTTCTGCAGCTGTGCATTGACGGTGTTGTTCAATGCAGCCCCGCCGCCCGGCGTCTCAAACGCAGTGATCAGATTGGCGACGGTCGAGAAGACATCCTGCGAGGATGACGGTGACACCGAGAACGTGTCGCCTGCCGCGGGCGTGCCGGTCACGTTGAGCTGCGCGCCGTTGAAATTGATGACGCCCGAATCACCCGTATAGGTACCCGTGCTGATCGCCGGCCCGGTCGGGTCTGCCGCATCGTGAACTTCGTACGTCGACGCATCGGTGAACGTGATGGTGTAGCTACCTCCGGTCCATGCGGACGAATCCGTTACCGAGGTCGAACCCACGACCGCCGTACCCGTGTTCGTGCTGCCCGCCGCGGTCTGGAACGTACCGTTACCACCCTTGATCGACATGAAGACATCATCACCACTGTCACCCGTGGCAACCTGCAGCCCCGCACCGGCCGCGACCATGCGCTGGCCCTGGTCACCGGAGTAGGTGACACCCAGGCCAGATTGCGTGAATGGCTGCGAGGATGTGCTGTTACCGGCAAAGATGTACTCACCCTGCCCGTCTTTGGTGTTCGCAAGCGACACCAGCTGCTGCAGGGTTTGACGCAATTCTGTCGCGATCGATTTGCGCGATTCGTCGGTCTGCGTACCGTTATTGCCTTCCAACGCCAGCGTGCGGATGCGATCGAGGATATCGGATGCATTCGACAGCGACTGCTCTTCCACCGACAGGCGCGTGGTGGCCATGTTGATGTTGCGCGTGTACTGGTCGTTCTGCGCGCTGGCCGAGCTGACGTCGACAACCCGCGCGGCGGCGGCAGGGTTATCCGACGGGTTCTGAATGGCCTTGCCGTTGCCCAGTGCAAGCTGCGTCTGCGACAGCTCGTACTGCCGGTTAAGCATCTGGTTGACGGACTGTTGCTGCTGCCAGCTGGTCGAAATACGCATGGTTAGCCCTGCACGGCCGAGAGGAGGGACTGGAAGATGGTGTTCGCCGTGGTGATCACCTGGGCGGACGCCGAGTACGCCTGCTGGAACTTGAGCAGGTTGGCTGCTTCTTCATCGAGGTTGACGCCGGACAGACTCTGCTGCGATGCCGTCGCCTGGTCCAGGATGCTTTGCTGGGCGCTAAGCGCGGTGTTGGCCTGCTGGCCCGCGGTGCCCACCTGTGCAATGAGCTGGCTGTAAGACTTTCCCACCGTGGTCGCGCCGTTATCGAGCACGCCCACGTTGGCCACGTTGGCCAGCGCCAGCGCATTGCCGTTATCGCCGCTGGAACTGCCGGCCGGCTTGACCGAGAACGTGTCGTTCGTCGCGGGCTTGCCCGTCAGCTTCAAAGACCAGCCGTTGCCGGTGATGGTGTCGCCATCGGTGTAGTTCTGGTCCGGGCCGCCATCGACACTGTAGGTATTGGCCGAGGTAAAGACGATATTGACCGGCTTGCTGAAGTTCGCGTTGGTCGTGTCGGTGATCGTGAGGCCACCAAGCACGCCGCTGCCGGTGTTCGTCGAGGCCTTGCTGGCCGTCAGCGGGCCGGAGGCCGCAATCTTGTTTGTGTCGCTGATGGCCACGCTGATGGTGGACGCCGCGTTGCGGGTGGGCTGGATCTGGAAACTATCGCCCGCCGCCGCACCGGCCGTCACCGTGACCTGCATGCCGCCGACGACGAACGGATCGGTCGCGGTGCCGGTGCCCGTCATGGGCACGGTGGTGCCATCGGTGGTGGTGGCTTTCCAGTTCACGCCATCGAACCGCATGACGTAGTCCGAGCTGCTGAGCTTGGAGACATCGCTTACCGTGGCCGACACGGTGGCAGTGCCCGTGTTCTTGGTGCTGTTCAGCACGGCCGGGTCGCCAATGTTGAACATGTTGCCGCCGGCATCGCCATTGAGGTCGATACCCTGGGCACTTTGCTTGTTGATCGCCGTGGTCAGGGCAATGGCCGAGCGCCCCAGCTGGTTACGCGCCGGGTCGAGCACATTGGTGCGGAAATCAAACGTGGCGCCCAGCGAGCCGGAGCCTAGCTGGTTCGAGATGACCGTCCCCTGCGGGTCAACCACCTCCAGCCTCGATGAATCGTATTGGTTCGCGGCCGTCGCCAGCTTGGTCGCGCTCGTGCCGTTCACCAGCGGCAGGCCATTGCCCACGCTCACGGTGTACATGTGGTCGCTGGTCTGGGTGACGTTGACGCCCACGATCTTCGACAGATCGGCCACGGCCTGGTCACGCTGATCGAGCAGCTCGCTCGGTTCGGCGCCGCCAGCGTAGGCCTTCTGGATCTGCCCATTCAGGTTGGCGATGTTTGCCGCCAGCGAGTTGATGCTATCGACCGAGCTACTGATCTGCTGGTTGGTCTGCGAATCCAGCGACTGGAACTGCGATGAGAGCGACTTGAAGGTGGCGACCAGCGAGTTCATCTGGCCGATCAGGGCCTGGCGGCTCGCGGTATCCACCGGCGCGTTCGCCACATCGCTGATGGCACCAAAAAAGCTATCGAGCGATGTCTGCAGGTTGGTGGACCCGCTGACCACGTTGTTAACCGACGCCGTCAGGCTCGCGTACTGCGAAGCCCGGCTTTGGCTGGAGCTGGCCGACCACACCTGCTGGGTAAGGAACGCGCTGTATGCACGCTGCACGCTGACGGCATCGGCACCCTGGCCAACGTAGTAGCCGCCCTGGTATTGCGGCGCGCGCGCATTGAACGTGGTCGTCTGCCGGCTATAGCCGACCGTGTTCACGTTACTGATGTTGTTGCCAACGGTGGACAGCCCTACTTGCGAGGCAAGCAGGCCGGAGACACCGGTGGAAAGTAAGTCAGCCATCGTTAGTTCCTTTTGTTCTCTTCACCAGGCCCGTGGTTAAAGATCCGCAGCGATGTGCTTAAGCGCTGCGAGCGCCTGCTTCATCACCGGGCCATTGGCGATATCGGTAAGCTTCTGCGCGTAGCTCGGGTCCGTGGCGTAACCGCCCTGGGTAAGCGCATGGGCGAAGCCCGCGATATCGTCGCCGCGGCCGACAGCCTTCGCGTAACGCGGGCTGCTGGCGACCATGTCGGCGTAATCCTTGAACGAATCACTCGGCGAGTCGTAGGCGCGGAAGCTGTCCTTCTTGCGCACGGCCACGCCGTTTTCGTATTCGAGTGTCGGTACGTTGACTCGCTTGCCATCCCAGCTGCTGCCAGCCTTGATGCCAAACATGTTGTTGCTGGCCGTGCTGCCCTGCGCAGGCATGTGCTTGCCCCAGCCGGTTTCGAGCGCGGCCTGGGCGAGTAGCGCGCGTACCGATACGCCAAGCTTCTTCGCCGCTTCGATGGCGTGAGGGGCAAACTTCTCGACGAAGTCCTGCGGGCTATCGATCGACCCCACGGCATTGGCGACAGCGGAGGCACCCTGCCCGACCGTGCGGCCAGCACTGGATAGCATGCGCTCGAGCGAGCTCATGAGTCCGCTGTTCTGGTCCGACGGCGACGACACGGCATCGGCCGTGGAGGCTGAACCCGTGACACCGTCGAACAGGCCGTTGTCACGACTGCTGCCCGACGCCGAGGCGCCACCCAGCTGGCGCACCAGCATATCGGCGATACCGATGCCCTTGCCCTGCGAGAGGGTGACCGAGAGCTGGTGATCCAGCATGTCGCGGTACGAATTGGCTTCGCTTGAACCCATGATGTCGTCACCGCCCATGGCGGCGCTGGCATCACGCATGGATTTCAGCATCATCTGGGTAAAGATCGATTCGAACTGCTTGGCGACCGTCGGCAGTGCTGCCTTCGAATCCTGCTGCGCGGCCGAACGCAGGCCGGCAAACGCGGACATATCCGAGTAGGTGCCAAGACGCTGGTTGTCGACCGCGGTAGCCATGTCAGATCACCACCAGTTCCGCGCGCAGGGCACCGGATTCCTTCAGTGCCTGCAGGATGGAAATGAGATCGCTCGGCGAGGCACCCACCTGGTTCACCGCACGGACGATGGAATCCAGGCTGGTGCCCGGACCGAACTTGAACATGTGGCCGCCGTTCTCGCTGACGGCGACCTGGCTGCTCGGGACCACGGCGGTCTGCCCACGGCTGAACGCACCCGGCTGGCTCACCTGCGGCTGCTCGCTGATGGTGACCTGGATGGAACCGTGCGCGACGGCGGCGGTACCCACCTTCACATCGGAGCCGATGACGACCGTACCCGTGCGCGAATTGACGATCACGCGGGCCGGCGCATCACCGGGGGTGACGTCGAGCGCCTGGATGGTGGCCAGCCAGGACACGCGCTGCGACGGATCCAGCGGTGCGCGAACGGCGATGGTGGCTGAATCGATGGCATTGGCGGTGCCTGCGCCGAAGCTGCTGTTCACGGCTTGTGCCACGCGGTTCGCAGTCATGAAGTCAGCGGTGTTCAGGTTCAGCATGATGTCGCCGCCCTTGTCGAACGCCGTGGGCACACTGCGCTCGATGCTGCCGCCACCCGGGATGCGGCCGCTGGCAGAGATATTCACCTGCACGCTTGAGCCGCTCTTGCCCTGGGCGCTGACGCCGCCGACGATCACACTGCCCTGCGCAATGGCATACACCTGGCCATCGGCACCCTTGAGCGGCGACATCAGCAACTCACCACCGCGAATGCTCTTGGCGTTGCCGATCGAAGCCACGGTCACGTCGATCTTCTGGCCCGGCTTGGCAAACGGCGGGATCTCGGCGGTGATGGTGACGGCGGCCGCATTCTTGAGCTGCGGACGCACGTTGCTGGGCACGTTCACGCCGAACTGCTGGAGCATGTTCTCCAGGCTCTGCGTGGTAAACGGGGCCTGGCTGGTCTGATCACCGCTGCCATCCAGGCCAACGACCAGGCCGTAGCCGACAAGCTGGTTGCTACGCACGCCACCCACCTGCGCGAGGTCACGAATCTTGTCGGCATGGGCCGGCAGGATCGCGAACAGCGCAAGCACGGCAGCAGCGGTGCGGCCGATGACGCGGAGACGGGCGAATGCGGTCTTCATCAGAACGGCATCCACTTCGAATCGAAGAAGCGCGACAGCCAGCCACGCGTGTTCGAATCGGCCAGCGTGCCCTTGCCGACATACTCGATCTTGGCATCGGCGACGCGGCTGGAGAGCACGACGTTGTCGTTGCCGATATCCTGCGGACGGACGATGCCGGAAATACGGACGAGCTCCTCACCCTGGTTGATGGTGAGCCACTTCTCGCCCTGCACCACCAGCGCGCCGTTGCTCAGGCGCTTGCTGACCGTGACGGTGATTTCGCCATTGAGCGTATTGCTCTGGCTTGATGAGCCATCGCCGGCGAACGCGTTGTTCGAGGCCAGGCTGCTATCGGCGACGTTTCCGCCCACCTTCAGGCCGTGCCCGAGCAACGACGGCGCGGTGATGTTGTTGCTGTTCTTCTTGCTGGTGCTGGTCGCCGCCTTTTTGCTGGCCTGCGTGCTTTCCACCAGGGTGATGGTCAGGATATCGCCCATGCGATGCGCACGCGGGTCGGCGAACAGTTCCATCGACTGCTGGTCGGCGTAGATGGAGCCGCTGGGCATGGCCGTGCGTGCCGGCTCTTCCGGCAACGTGGCGGCGTACATCGGCTTCGGCGTGGGCGGCACGATGGCGCAGCCCGCAAGGGCGGCGAACGGCAGCGCGGCGACAATGAGGCGAGCGAGCGGACGATTCATGGCGTAGGTCATCAGGTCTTCTGGGTGATGAACTGGAGCATCTGGTCGGCCGCCGACACCGCCTTCGAGTTCATCTCGTAGGCGCGCTGGGTTTCGATCATGTTCACCATTTCCTCGACAACGTTGACGTTCGACGATTCGAGGGCGTTCTGCTGGATGTTGCCAAGGCCGTTCAGCCCGGCGGTGCCCGTCTGCGGCGTGCCGCTGGCGGTGGTCTCCAGGTACAGGTTGTCGCCGCGAGGCTCCAGGCCCGCGGGGTTAACGAAATCAGCAAGCTGGATCTGGCCCACCGTCTGCGAGGTGGACGTGCCCTGGGTAGTCACGCTCACGGTGCCATCGTTACCAATGGTCACGGCCGTGGCGTTGGCGGGAATGTTGATGGCCGGTTCGATCGGGTAGCCGTCGTTGGTAACCAACTGGCCATCCTGGTCGCGCTTGAGCGAACCATCGCGCGTGTAGCCCACGGTGCCGTCGGGCATCGTGACCTGCAGGAAGCCGCGGCCGTCGATGCGGACGTCCAGCGGGTTATCGGTCTGCTGCGAACCGCCCTGCTCGAACATCTTCTGGGTGCCGACCACGCGTACACCGGTACCGATCATGAAGCCGGTCGGTGAGGTCGTCTGCTCGGTCGTCTGGCCGCCGGCCTGACCACGGTTCTGGTAGGCCAGGTCCTCGAACTCGGCACGGGCGCGCTTGAAGCCCGTGGTGTTCGTGTTGGCCAGGTTGTTCGAGACCACATCCATGCGCGTCTGCTGCGCATCGAGGCCGGTCTTGGCGATCCAGAGGGACGTGAACATCTTTGACTCCTGCGCACTTGGCGCCTGCTATGCCGCGACGGTTTTGCGTCGCGCGGCGGTGGTTACCCCACCTGTAGCAATTTCGATGCCGACTGCTCGTTTTCGTCCGCAGCTTTTATCGAACGGACCTGCATTTCGTATTCGCGAGAGAGCGAAATCATCTTCACGAGCACTTCGGAAGGGTTGACGTTGCTGGATTCCAGCTCGCCAGAGACCACGCGGACATTGGCGTCGGCTTCCGCCGGATTGCCGTCGCGGGTGTGCATGAGGCCATCGGCGCCCGCCTGCAACTGGTCGTCGCCCGGGTTCACCAGCTTGATGCGATCGGTGGTTGTAAGCGTATTCGGCGACTGGCCCAGCGGGACCACGGAAATCGTGCCATCGCTGCCGATCTTCACGCTGGAAGCCTGCGGGATGGTGATGGGGCCACCACCCCCCATGACGGTATTGCCACGCATGTCCGTCAAAAGACCGTCGGCATCAATGCGCAGGTTGCCGGCGCGGGTGTAGGCCTCGTCACCGTTCGGGGTCTGCACGGCGATCCAGCCATTGCCCTGCACGGCAATGTCCAGATCGTTACCGGTGGCCATCTGGTTGCCCTGGGTGGTATCGAAGCCGATGCCCTGGGCCACGCCATTGATACGCGTCTGCAGGCCATCGCCCTGGACCGGCAAACTCTGGAATGCCGACAGCTCGGCCTTGAAGCCGGTGGTGTTGGCATTGGCCAGGTTGTGCGCGACTTCGGCCTGCGCCCGCATGGTCTGCGTGGCGCCGGTCATCGCTACATATACGGAACGGTCCATGGCGGGTTTCCCTGCGACGGCCCATGGCAGGCGCGGCGACTACGCCGAGCCTGCCATCAGGGCTTAGTTGCGGATGTTGATGATCGTCTGGGTCAGCGTGTTATCGGTCGAGATGACCTGGGCGTTGGCCTGGTAATTGCGCTGCGCCTTGATCATGTTGACCAGCTGGGCGGTCAGGTCGGCCGTGTTGGAGGCCTCGAGCTGGCCCGATTCGATATCGCCCATGTCGCCCGAGCCCGCCGAACCGCGAACCGGCTGGCCCGAATCCGCCGAGGCGGCCCAGTTCGTATCGTTCAGCTGGCGCAGGCCCTGCGGGTTGGCGAACGTGGCGAGCGCGACCTGACCCAGCGGCACGGAGACGCCATTGGTGTACTTCGCCGAAACCGTGCCATCGGACGCCACGTCGATCGCCGAGAACTTACCGGCGGCGTAGCCGTCGTTGGTGGTCGCCGTTGTCGAGGAGGCGTCGCCGAACTGGGTGACCTTGCTCATGTCGAGCGTGAGGTTCATCGGGTTCGCGCCCGGGTTGGGCGAGACCGCGCCAAAATTGAGCTTGCCGTTGGTCGGCGTGAGCATGGAGCCGCCGCTGTTGAACGTCATGGCCTGGGCGCCACCCACCTGGGTGCCATCCACGGTCATGTAGGCGTTCCACTGGTTGGACCCGGTCGCGTCCTTCGCGTAGTACACGTTCACGGTGTGCGCGGCGCCCAGCGAATCGTAGGCCTGGAACGTCGACATCGAGTTGTACGACGTGTCGTCGGTGGGATCGAACGTCGCGTTGGCCGGTGCAGCCGCGCTGGCCGACAGGTTGGCCGAGATGCCGATATTGGCACTGGCCTTGGCGGCCGAGGTGCCCGAGGTGAGCTGCAGATCCTGCAGGGCGCTCTGGTCGAAGCCGCCCGATGCGGTGGGCGGGTACACCTGCAGGTGCTGGCCGGTGGCGTTCACGATGTAGTTGTTGTCGTCCGGGTGGAAGTTGCCCGCACGCGTGTACGAATAGCCCGAGCCATCACGCAGGGTGAAGAAGCCGGTGCCGCTGATGGCCATGTCGTACGAATTGCCGGTCTGCGTCATGTTGCCGTTGCTGAACTGCTGGGCAATGTTGGTGACGCGTACGCCGTTGCCACTGGCCGTGGCCGAAAGGTTCTGGCCAGCCACCGAGTACACCTGCGAGAACTCCGCACGCGAGCCCTTGAAGCCCACGGTGCTGGTGTTGGCGATGTTATTGGCGGTGACTTCCAGGTCCGTGGAGGCGGCGTTGATGCCGCTGAGTGCGATATCGAAAGGCATGGAGGTGGGTCCTCGGTGGGATTACAGGATTTGGGCGATCTGGCTGAGCAGGGCGCCGCCGTAACCGGCCACCTGCACGTACGTACCGTCGGTGCCGGAGGCGCCAACGCCTTCCACCTTGCCCTTGATGAAAGTGTCGGCAGCGGTCGTGCCGGAGGTTGCGGAGATCTGGTAAACGCCGTCGGCGAGCTGCGTGCCGTCGTCGGACTTGCCGTCCCAGGTGAACTGCTGGAGGCCGGCATCGGGCTGGCCCATCGGAATGGTGCGAACCACGTTGCCCGCACTGTCCTTGATCTGGACGCTCACATACGTACCCGAGGTCGGAACATTGACTGCCCCGGACATCGTCGAATCAGTCAGCTGGCCAGCGCTCGACGGGATAAGCACATCGTTGCCGACCAGCGACGCTGCACGAACGAACTGGTCGCCTGTGAGGTTGGACGACAGCGTGTCGAACGAGGATTGCAGCTCCTGGGTGGCGGCCACCTGCGAGAACTGCGCCATCTGGGCCACCATGTCATTGGCGTCCATGGGCTTGGTCGGGTCCTGGTTGGTCATCTGGGTGACCATGAGCTTCAGGAAATCGGACTGGTCCAGCGTCTGCTGCTGTAGCTGCGATGAGCTGGACGTGGACGAGGAACTGCTGGAGCTGGTGCCGCTAACGGTGGTCATGGGTTCGGGCCCTTATTTGCCGAGGTCGAGCGTCTTCTGCATGAGCTGCCTTGCGCTGTTCATGACTTCGACGTTGTTCTGGTAGGAGCGCGACGCGGAGATCATGTTGACCAACTCGTCGACCGGGTTGACGTTGCTCTGCCAGACGTTGCCGTCGGCATCAGCCATGGGGTTGGACGGCTCGTAGCGGGCCTGCACCGGCGCCTGGCTCTCGGTGATGCCCATGGCCTTAACGCCCTGGTTCTCCATCTGGCCGTTGACCATGGCCTGCACCGACGAAAACATCGGCTGCTTGGCGCGGTAAGCCGTGGCCTCGCTGCTGGCCACGCTATCGGCGTTGGCCATGTTGCTGGCGGTGGTGTTGAGACGGGCCGACTGCGCGGCCATGCCGGAGCCAGCCACGTCAAAAATCTTGAGCAGGCTCATGAGCTGCCTCCGGTGATGGCGGTGCGCATCATGTGGATCTGCGCGGTGATGAAGCTCAGCGACGCCTGGTAATGAATGGCGTTGCCGGCGAACTGGGCCTGCTCGACCTGCGTATCCACGGTGTTGCCATCCATGGAGGGCTGGGTGGCGGCGCGGTACTTGAGGGTGTCGGCATCGGCCGCGGCATAGGCGGGGTTGCCACCGATATGCCCCGATTCGGTGGCTGCCATGGCCAGCTGGCTACCGTCCTCAGTGCCGCTGGCGGCCGTGAGGGCCTTGCGGAAATCGACGTCACGGGCGAGGAAGCCCGGCGTATCCGCGTTGGCAAGGTTCGACGAGATGATTTCCGCACGGCGCTGCCACAGGCCAAGTGCCTGCGGGTGCATGCCGAGCAGCGGATCCGGTTTGTCGATCATGGGCGTGGCCCCCTCTTGGGTCTTGGCCCATGGGGATCAGCAAGACGCGTGCCACGCCCTGTTCCATAACGCGAAACGGCGCCGCAGCGCCGTTTGTGGATGACCCAGCCAGCCCATTGGGGCTCGGGTGCCAGTTTTCCGTCGCCGCATGGTGGCGGCGGCCCGACACTATCCCGTCACCCGGCAATCAGGCCGGGAGCAGCTCCAGCACCGCCGTGGCCAGCACTTCCGGCTGGAACTTGGCGATAAAACGATCGGCGCCTACGCGGGCCACCATCGCCTCGTTGAACACGCCGCTCAAGGAGCTGTGCAGCAGTACGCGAAGGCCGCGCAGCTGGGCGTCTTCACGAATGGCACGGGTTAGCGCGTAGCCATCCATCGAGGGCATTTCGATATCGGACACGACCAGGTTCACCCGCTCGGCCTCCGGCCCCATGGTGAGGCTGCGCAGCATGTCCAGGCCCTCGGCGCCATCCTTAGCCAGCAGGCATTCCAGGTCGAGCTTGCGGAACAGATCGGCCAGCTGGGTGCGTGCCACCAGGGAATCATCCACCACCAGCACGCGGCGGTGGCGGCCCTGCTGGACATGGGCGGCCTGCTGGATCTTGTCGGAGATCTCCACCTGCTGTGGATTGACCGCAGCCAGCACCTGCTCCACATCGACCACGGCGAGCAAGTCGCCATCCAGCCGGGTCACTGCGTTCACGCGCGAGCCGTAGCCGAGCGCCGGCGGCGGGGCAGCCATGTTCGCGCCATCCACGTGCACGATGCGGTCCACGTCGGACACCAGAAAGCCCTGCACCGAGCGGCTGAATTCCGTAACGATGAGGTGCGCGCTATCCACTGTGGCGAGCGGTGGGTACCCCATGGCGGCCGCAAGATCGATGACCGGGATGGTCTGACCACGGTAATCAAAGCTGCCGGAAACCAGCTCGTGCATGCTGGGCATCCGCTCCAGCCGTGGGCGCCGCAGCACCTCGCGCACCTTGAACACGTTGATGCCGAAGGCCTGCTTGTCGCCCAGCCGGAACAGCAGCATGGCCACGCGGTTATGGCCCGCCAGGCGGGTAAAGGTTTCCACGGTATCGAGGAGCGCACGGGCCATGGGGGCAACTGCATATAGAAGGCGTCGCTGGGGTATCGGCGGCACGCCGCAGTTCTTTACCTTACCGAATGGCACGCGGATTGCTTGGCTCAAGTACCACCGCTCGCTACCGATGTAGTGGGCGACCCTTATTAATGAGCGCAAGTACGACATGACCCTGCTCTGGAGCCAGCACGTTCGCCTCCTCGCCCAAGCGGCCGCCAGCGGCGATGCCGCGCGCGTCCGGGCCCTTTCGGCGCAATACCCGGCGGCCGCCAGCGCGCTGGGCGCCTTGCTCACGCCGCCCAAGGCCGAGCCGCGCACCGCCGCCGCGACGACCATCCAGGCCATCGAGCAGCAGGGCATGGCGTTGACCAGCGCCCACGCGCTTGGCGCCACGCTCCAGGAACTGGGTACGACGGTCGACGCCGGGCGCGATGCCGCCAGCCGTTTGACGGAGGCCAGCGGCGGAATTTCGACGGCGGTCGATCATGCGCATGCGGGCGTCGCCTCCATGGGCGAGGTCGGCACGCAGGGCGTGGCCACTGCCGGCGATCTCGATGGCCAGCTTCGGCTGCTCCGCAGCGCCCTGGCCGGCATGAGCCGGAACCATGCGCAGTTCTCCGACTATTTCACCGCCATCCGCAAGCTCACCGCAGCCGTGCAGGATATCGCCCACCAGACCAACCTGGTGGCCCTGAACGCGGCGATCGAAGCCGCCCGCGCGGGTGAGGCGGGCCGCGGCTTTGCCGTGGTGGCCGACGAGGTGAAGCAGCTTGCCGAGAAGACCACCCAGGCCACTGCCGAGATCGATCAGGTCACGCACGCCGTAGGTGAGTTCTCCCATCACCTCGACGATGCCGTCCAAAGCAGCCTGCGCCGCCTGGATACGACCCAGGCCGGCGTGGCGGGCATGCAGGCGGCCATGGGTCGTATCGACGACGCCGTACGAGGTGCCCGTGGCAGCCTGGATGCCGCGCGCCAGTGCCTTGGCGCGCTGCAGGGCCGTGTCGCCACGGTGCAGGCAGGCCAGTCATCGCTCGGGCGGGTAGCGAACGAGGTTCGCCGCCAGGCCGATGCAGCCGCCCGGGCCACCGTCCTCGCACACCGCCTTGGCCTGGCCAAGCTGGAGACCGAGGGCGCGCTGGATGCCGCCACGCTCAGCCAGATGATTCGCGAAGCCAGCCAGGGCCTGCGTTTCGCCGTAGAGCTCGCGGCACGTGATCCGGCGGGCCTGGATCGCCGCTGGCTCGACACGACCCCGCTCATGCGCTGCATCGATCAGCTGCGCGTTCGCCGCGCCGATGGGTCGGCCGATGCCACGCATGCCGCCGCGGAGCGTTTCAGCGCGCTGGCCTCGTCGTATGCCATTACCCTGGGCGAAGGTCGCCACGCCGACGCCAGCCACATGGTGGCCGGCCTGCTCAAGGAACTCGATAACGTGACCCAGGGGCTATCCGTGGCCTATGCGGTGCACGCTGCGTGATCTATCGTTTCGCCACCACGGCTCTCGTGGCATGCCTGGCCGCCTGCCCGCTCGCCGCGGCAGCGAGCCAGTCGCTGGACGTGCTGCGGGATTCGGCGGTGGCGTGGCTGAAGCAGAACCGCACCCTGCCCGGCGCGCGCATGGTGGCGGAGGCTGACCCGCTCGATAGCCGGCTGCGTCTGGCCGATTGCGCGGCGCCACTGGATGTCTCGGTGCCGGGTAACCGCCCGATCAGCTCGCGGGTTAGCGTCGTCGTCCACTGTCCGGCTCCGGGCGGCTGGACAGCGCGCGTGCCAGTGAAAGTACGCATGCTTATGGATGTCCTGGTCACCACGCGGCCCCTGGCGCGCGGTGACGGCCTGGGGGCGGCCGATGTCCGCGCCGAGGAACGGGATGTCGCCAGCCTGGCCTACGGATACGTAGCCAGCCTGGACCAGGTCAGCGGGCGCGCCCTGGCGCGGCCGCTGAACGCCGGCACGGTGCTGACACCGGGTATGCTCGCGGGCCGCCAGGCCGTTCGCGTGGGCGACGCGGTCAGCATGGAGGCCAGCGTGGATGGCGTGGTGATCCACGCCGATGGCGTAGCGATGGGCGCCGGCGATGCCGGTGCCAGGGTCAAGGTCCGCAATGCGTCTTCAGGGAAGATCCTGGACGCGGTCGTCAGCGGGCCGGGGTCTGTCGCCGTTCTGCCATGAACAAACTAGGAATCCGGTCACATTTTGCCGGATAGCGCCAGTTAAAGTTTGTGCCCCAAGGGCCGATAAAGGGTTCGAAGGACACATGTTCCGAGGGATACACCCATGACGACCACAATCAAACCGGGCATCCAGGCCCAGCAGCCGCCGGTGCAGCTGCGCTCGCAGAGCCCAGCCGGCGGCACCGCCAAGGCCGAGGGCACCGCCAGCGTGCGCCCAACGGATGACAGCGTGAACATCACCGATTCGGCAAAGGCGCTGGATGCCGCCAGCCGTTCGGACGGCATCGATACCAAGCGTGTTGATGAAATCCGCTCGAAGATTGCTGACGGCACCTACAAGCCAGATGCGCAGGCCATTGCCAGCAAGTTCCTGGCGCTTGAGACGCAGATGGGTGGCAAGGCATGAATGCCGGCAGCCGTGACTTCGACACCGCGCTGAGCGCCGTGATGGGCGACCTCGCCCGTGAGGTCGACGCGCTGCACGCCTGCCTGATTGACGAGCGCATGGCGCTCGACCAGGCCAATGCCGATGCGTTGCAGAACGCTACGCGGAGCAAGGGCCACCTGCTCGACCGCATCGACCGCCTGGACACCGAGCGCCGCCAACTGGGCAACGCCGGCGGTATCGACAGCGCGAATGACGCACGCTGGGCCGCGACGTTTGCACGCATCGGCGAATGCCGGAGCATCAATGAAACCAATGGCCGCATCGTCAGCCAGCGCATCGGCCATGTCCGTCAGGCTCTGGCACTGATATCCGGCGATTCGACGGGTGGTGCCGCCTCCACCTACGGGCCACGGGGAACGACCCAGGTAAGCCTGCGCTCCGGAATACTCGCGCAGGTTTAGCCCCACTGCGAAGCCCCCTCCCGCCCACCGTTTGGCTTAAGAAGAAAAGCAATGGCAGTGAACCCCCAGGCGGCAGCGGTGAACGATGACGGCATCCTCCCGATCGTTCGCGTACCGGTCCTTGACCGCAAGCAGGCACTTTTTGCCTACGAGTTGCTCTTTCCACGCCCGGCCGGCGTCGATGTCGATACCGCCGCCACGGCGCATACGCAGGCCACGCTGAGCGCGATCGCCGACGGCAGCCTTAAACGCCTGGTGCGCGATAACCGGGCGTTCTTGCACATGTCGCGCAATCTGCTGCTCGAGCACGCCGACATCCTCCGCCATAACGCTCGCCTGGGCGCGAGCATCAGCGCCGACCTGGGTGCTGACGACCAGTTGCTGGAAAAGCTGCGTGAGCTGAAAAGCCATGGCTGCCTGCTCATGCTGGAAGACTTCAACCTGCCCGCCGATCCGGCCCACCGTGCCGGCGTGGATGCACTTCTGCGCATCGTGCAATTCGCCAAGGTGGCCGTGAACCATCGCCACCCGGTGGCCGCCCGCGCCCACATGGATTACGTCCACGCGTTTGGCGTCAAAGTCATCGTAACGGGCATCGATACGCACGAAAGCTTTGCAGACTACGCCGACCAGGACGTGGATGGCTTCCAGGGGAAATACCTCCTGCGCCCCGAGCGCGTGGACATGCCGCGCCTGACGCCGAGCAAGCTGGGCGTACTCCGCCTCATGGGCGCATTGCAGGATCCCGAAAACGGCCCGGTTGAACTGGGCAAGATCGTGCGCGATGACGCCATCCTCAGTTACAAGCTTCTGGGGTGCGTGAACTCTGCCTACTTCGCCCTGCCCCGGCAGTTGAAGTCGGTAGAACAGGCCGCGGTGTTCTTCGGCGTGAACCGCATGCGCAACTGGATCTTCACCATGGCCGTGTCCGGCATGGATGAACGCCCGCCGGAACTACTCCGGCAGGCGCTGATTCGTGCGCACATGTCGGAAAAGCTGGCGCGCATCATCAAGCCCGAGCTGCAGGAGATGGCATTCACGGCGGGATTGTTCTCGTTGCTCGATGCTTTGATGAACGTGTCCATGGCCTACGTGCTCGAACACCTGCCGTTAGCCATCGAAATCCGCGAGGCCTTGCTCGATGGCACGGGGCCCTTCGCGTCCATCCTCGACCAGGTTCGCCACTGGGAAGAAGGCGAGCTGGAGAGCGATGCCGCCCTGCGCGATCAGCACGTGCATCAGATGGCCGCACTGTACGTCGAAGCCACCAGCTGGGCCGACCACGTCTACGCGTTCGCCGACGGCAGCGCCTCCGAATAAAGGACATGTAGGAGCGCGCTTGCGCGCGATGGGTGCTTGTTGCAAGACCCCATCGCGCGCAAGCGCGCTCCTACAGCGTCACCGGGGCCTGGTTGTGGTCTTCGTCAGACCAGCGACGGCGCGATAACGTGGATCACCACGTACTGCCAGATCAGCATCAACGCCATCGCGAGCAGCACCAGTAAGGTTAGCGCTGCGCCGACCGCACGCCCGGCGGACATGCCGGGTGTGCTCGATAGGCCAAGCGCGTGGGCCACGCGGCCCACCAGCAACACGATGCCGAACACGTGTAGCAGCAGCGGCAACGTCTGGTTGAGTTCGAGCACAAGCAGCAAGATAAGCCCGATGGGCACGTACTCGATGGCGTTGCCGTGCGCGCGTACGGCGCAGGCCAGCGTACGATTGCCGCCATCCCCCAGGCCAATACTGGTATTTCGCCGCAAGAACATGACTCGCGCCGCCAACCCAAGCATCAACAGGGCGAGCAACGCGGCGTAGAGACCCGTAATGCGCATGACAGCTCCCGTCAGTGGGTGGCACGCGCGGTGCGTTGCTGGACGCGCCAGATGGCAAGCCCCGCGCCAAGCACCGCGAACAGTAACCATACGCTGGCGGTCATGGCATCGCCAGCAAGCCACATGGCACCCGCAACGGCGGATACGACGACGACACCCACACCCACGGCGAACAGGGCATCGCGACGAAAACGCCCACCACACGCCAACAGGAACGCCCCGAGGATGGCGAGGATGTATGCGCCACCGCGTACCACCGGCACAGCGGCGGGCGGCTCGGGCAATGCCGGGAGTACGTCGAGCAGGCTTCGCTCACCCACCTGGACATCAAAGCCGGCATCGCCTGGCTGGGCTGGCGTTCCGGGCACCAGCGTGTCGCCATCGATGCGCGCCAGCACGGTCATGTCCTGCAGTGGTACGGCCTCCCAACTCACGCGAAGGTCGCCAAGGCGGGGATGCTCTGGCTTGCTGCTGGTGACCAGCGCACCGTCGTGGGCCGTGAACGTGGCGGAAAGGTTGGCAGGCAGCGATTTTTCATCCACGGGCACGTCCACCCGGCCGGGGAAATCCCGGACGATCTCGGTGGCAAGGCGGAAGTTCCCCAGGCGCACTTCGCCCGCTTCGAATTGCCGCCCCTGGATGGGGAATGCCCCAGGGTTAACGTGCCCCGCCGGCTTGGCGAACCCCGTGGCGTCGATAGGCCGATCAACCCAATCCATCTCGTAGTGCGTGCTACCCGCGACCGTGATTTCGCGCCACTGGAACATTTCCACGTGGCGGATCAGTACGGGGGTGTTGCTACGTACGTTGAATTCGTTATCACGCGGCGCGTCCACGACCTGCGGCATGCCACTCACCCGCGTGGTGGAGCCGTACTGCCCCGCGGCAGGGCGCCCTGCCCCACCCAGATCGAGCACGGGGGCACCGTGGCGGCTGAGCGCCGCAGAGTAATCCATGACCCGTCGCTCGTTCCATGCGATAAGCCCCAGCGCACAGAGCAGCAGCACGGCGCCCGCGATACGCGCACCCCATGCCAGGCCCACCGCATTCGTTGTCTTCTTCGACCTCATCAAGCCCCCTGTAGATACGCGCCTGCCCGCGCGTTAGCCGTGCCAACCAGCCAGTGCCGGATGGACATCGGCCGCGTGATACCGGCCTTTCTCGTCAACCGCGACCGAAGCCATGGCGCAATCGTGGTCGTGCGTGAAAAACAGCCGCACCCCGCGTGCCAGTTTATCGTCGAGGAAGGCTTTCTTTTCGTCGATCAGCTTTTCAGGCCACCGGTCGTAGCCCATGGTGACAGGCACATGCACCCAGGCGCGGCCGGGAATGAGGTCGGCGCAGAACGCCACGCCGCCAACTTCAGCAAGCATGAGGCCAGGCGTGTGTCCGTCGGAGAATTCAAAGCGCACAGCATCGCCAAGCGACGACGGCTTGCCAGCCTCGATCAGCTCAAGGCGGCCGCTCTGCTCGAGCAACTGCACCAGCTCCGGTATGAACGATGCCCGGTCGCGCGGATGCGGACGGCGCGCGCGTTCAAAGTGCTCCCGCCCCACCAGGAAGTGCGCGTTGGGAAACAGCAATCGCGCCGGCTGCCCTTCTTCCCACGGCGCCAGCAAACCACCGGCGTGGTCAAAGTGCAGGTGCGAGAGCACGACGGCATGGATATCTTCGTGGCCGAGCCCCACGGCGGCGAGCGAATCGAGCAGGACGTGGCGATCTTCCACCACGCCGTAGCGAGCACGCATGGCGGGATCGAAGAAAGCACCGATGCCGGTTTCGAACAGCACGTTACGGCCGTCGAGCCCGCGAACCAGCAGGCATCGGCACGCAAGCGGAATACGGTTCTGCTCGTCCGGTGCGACCCAGCGCGACCACATGGCACGCGGGGCGTTGCCGAACATGGCACCGCCGTCGAGCTTCTGCGAGTTACCTATCAGCGACCAGAGTTCCATGGGGCCTACCTTACTGCACCTTGCCAAGGCCCGAGGGACGGCGCGGATCGCTAGCCGCCTCGAGCTTGTTGTTGCGATGGTCCCAGGTCACCACATTCATGAAGCCCCACGGCGAACGTGGGCGAAGCACGTGGCCCATGTCGGTGAGCGCCTTCGCCGTAGCGGCATCGAAGACACCATCCTCGACATCGACACGATCCGGCAGGTACTGATGGTGGTAGCGCTTCTGCGCGGTGATCTCGCTGGCACCTTTGCCATCGATGAAGGCCAGGATGCCCTCGAGCACCTGGGTGATGATGGTGGAACCACCCGGCGAACCGATGACCGCGGTGCGATCCGCACCGAACACAAAACTGGGGGACATGGACGACAGCATGCGCTTGCCCGGCTCCGGCTTGTTCGCCTCCGCGCCGCGCAGGCCGAAAGCGTTTGGCTGTCCCGGCACCAACGCGAAATCATCCATCTCGTCGTTAAGAAACACGCCTGTGCCATCGGCGATGAAGCCCGAGCCGAACTCCAGGTTCACGGTAAGCGTGGACGCCACCATATTGCCGTCCGCATCGATCACCGAAAAGTGCGTGGTGTGCATGCCCGGCTCGGAGGCCATGGCCGCGGGAAGCAGGTCCGACGGCGTGGCCTTGTCGGGGGAGATCGTCGCGCGCAAGCCGTCGGCGTAGTAGCGCGACAGCAGCATGTCCAGCGGCATCTTCACGAAATCCGGATCGCCCAGGTATTCGTTGTGATCGCGGAATGCACGGCGCATGGCCTCGATGGTGAGGTGGGTGGAGTGCGCCAGGTCGACCTTGGTGAGATCGAAGCCGGCCAGGATATTCAGGACCTCGGCGATTGCCACGCCACCGGACGACGGCGGTGGCGCGGTGACGATGCGATAGCCCTTGTAGTCGATCCGCAGGGGCTCGCGCTCTTTCACCCGGTAAGCATCGAGGTCGGCCTGGGTCCAGTTGCCGCCAGCCTTGCGCGACGAATCCACCAGCCGCTTCGCGGTCTCGCCCTTGTAGAAACCATCGGCGCCCTTCTCAGCCAGGCGTTTGAGGGTATTGGCCAGGTCCGGTTGCTTCAGCGTCCAGCCCTGGGCCGGTGCGTTGCCGCCGGGCAGGAAGATGGCCGCCGACGATGGATAGCGAGACAGCACGTCCTGGTTTTCCGCGATCGTGCCAATAAAGCGGGCATCGGGCTGGTAGCCGTCGGCGGCCACGCGGATCGCCGGCGCCAGGGATTGCGACAGCGGCAGCTTGCCGTAGTGCGCCGCGATCCAGGCGAGGCCCGCGGGCTCACCTGGAATGCCGGCGGAGAGCGGTCCATGCGTGGATACGTCGCGATTCGGCTTGCCATCCTTGCCGACGTAAACCTTCATATCCACCGCTTTGGGGGCGGTCTCGCGGGCATCGATGAAGATGTCGCGGTTATCTTTTGCCACGTGCAGCATGGCCATAAAGCCGCCACCCAGCCCTGAGCTCTGCTGCTCCACCACGGCAAGCGTGGACGACACGGCAATGGCGGCATCGAAGGCGTTGCCTCCCTTGGCCAGCACTTCCAGGCCGGCGTTGGTGGCAAGGTAATTCGCACTGGCGATAGCCGCGTGGCCGGGGCCACGGGCCGCAGGGGCCGCTGCTGATGGCTGCGGGCGCTGGTCGGCGGCGGCTGTGCCTGAGCCGGCGACCAGGAACAGACTCGCGGCGAGCACGCGCCACGATGGGGCATGGACCATGGGGGCCTCACTTCACGGGGGATATCTCGATCAGCGAGATTACCCCATCGCGACGCCGAGGTCTTACGAGGCGGCCTTCGCCATCAGGTGTTCGTACTTGAGCATAAGCTGCTCGCGGCTCTCGACGTGGTCTGGATCGTGCGGAATACATTCCACCGGACACACCTCCACGCACTGCGGGTTATCGAAATGCCCTACGCACTCGGTGCACAGGTCCGGATCGATCACGTAGTACAGCTCGCCCAGCGAAATGGCCTTGTTGGGGCATACCGGTTCGCAGACGTCACAGTTGACGCAGGTGTCGAGGATCAGGAGGGACATGCGCCCATTTTAGCCTGTTTCGCCGCAGCCCGCCGGAACGAAAAAGGGCGCCAACGGGCGCCCTTTTTCTGTACCAGCGGGTGCTGGCAGGTATTACATCGCCACGAAGCGGAAGGTCGCACCGGTCGGGGCAAGCGCATCGGCGACGCGCTGCTGATCAGCCTGGTCGCCAATGAACAGGATGATCACGTTCTTGAACGAGCCCGGGTTGGCGCTCTTGAAGGCTTCGATGATCAGGTCGGCCGTCTTGGCCGACTCCGGGCCGCCGAACACGAGCATGTTGCCCGGGGTCACGCCGCGGGCGACGGTGCCCTGCACGTTGTCGAGCTGGCGCGCACGGCCGTCCTGGCCAGCCTGGTCATCACCGGCGGGCACGAAGTACGGGAACGGACGGTCAGCCGTCATGCCCTGCATGTTCTTGCGCACGATCTGGCCGAAGAACTGGCTCCAGGCCTTGGTATCGGTCGGATTGGTCGGCTTGGCGACGGCGGCTTCCTGCTGCGTGGCAGCCTGGTCGGTGTCTTCCGACTTGTTGCAGGCGGACAGGGCCAGGGCGGCGGTCAGGGCCACGGACGCGGCGAGGACGAACTTACGCATGATGATCACCTTTGTTTTCAAGAGTTGCGCCAGCGCTGGCGCATGGCCTGCTGCACCGCCGGATGCACGAAGCCGGAAATATCGCCACCCAGGCGACCGATTTCACGCACGAGCGACGAGGAGATAAAGCTGTACTGCTCTGCCGGGGTCAGGAACAGCGTCTCAACCCCAGGGATGAGATGGCGGTTCATGCTGGCCAGCTGGAACTCGTACTCAAAATCCGACACGGCGCGGAGGCCACGAAGGATAACGCCCGCGCCGATCTCGGTGACGAAATCGGCGAGCAGGCAATCGAAGCCCCGCACTTCCACGTTGGGCAGGTCGGCCAGGGCCAGGCGGGCCAGCGCGATGCGCTCGCCCAGGCTGAAGCCTGGGCCCTTGTTACGGCTCTCGGCCACGGCGACCACGATACGATCGAACAGCGGGGCGGCTCGCGACACAAGGTCAGCGTGGCCGTTCGTGATCGGATCGAACGTACCCGGGTAAACGGCGAGGCGCGGATTGACCGGCGGATGAGTCATGGAAGGACGGGTCGGGGGAAAACGCGGGCTAGCTTAGCGGAACAGCCGGGGTGCGGCGATAGAGGGTGTAGGCCACCTCACCGGCAAAGCCCTGGCGGTGTACTTGCCATGTGGCCGGAACGCCCACGCTGGCGCCCCTGGGGGCCTCTACGTAGATCCACGCGGAGGGCGCCAGCCACCCGTGCCCTTCTAGCGCTGCTGCGGTGCCCTCCCAGAGGTCGTCGGCGAAGGGCGGGTCCATGAATACAACGTCCACCGGCTTGCCCCCCGCCTTGAGCCAGCGCACTGCGTCATCGCCGACCACCGCCGCCTGGACCTTGAGCCTGGCGAGGTTGGCTTTCAGCGCGGCGGCCAGCCGGGCATCCCGCTCCAGGAAGGTGACCATGGCGGCGCCGCGCGACAAGGCTTCGATGCCCAGGGCGCCGGTGCCCGCGAACAAATCCAGGCAGCGCGACCCGCCGATGACGGGCTGCAACCAGTTGAACACCGTTTCACGGACACGATCGGTCGTCGGGCGCAGGCCCGGCAGGTCGGGGACCTCCAGCCGCGAATTGCGCAGGGAGCCGCCAATGATGCGGATACGGCCGTTGGCGGTCATCGCTCAGCGGCCAGAGGGGGCGAGAGTGCTAGCATTCGCGTATTGTCTTTGAATCCCCTGCGCAATGCTCAAGTTCTGGAAGAAGAAGCCCGCCGAACCCGCAGCGACGCCCGAGGCGCCGCCCCCGGAAGAGCGCGTGGAACAGGCCGCCGCCCCCGTCACCTTCGATAGCAGCCCCGTGACGGCGGAAGCCCTTGCCGAAACCGTGGCCCCCGAGCCTGCGGCACCCGAACTGGAACCCGAGGCCGAAGAAGCCGCCATCGCCGCCGAAGCCCAGGCCACGCAGCCTGCGAAGCGCAGCTGGCGCGAACGGCTGTCCGGCAGCGGTTTCGCGAAGAGCCTGTCGTCCCTGTTCGTGCGCAACCCGCGCCTGGACGATGACCTGCTCGACGAGCTTGAAACGGCGCTGATCACGGCTGATGTGGGCGTGGAAGCCAGCACCAACCTGGTGGAGGGCCTGCGCAAGCGCATGCACAAGCGCGAATTCGCTGATGCCAACGCCCTGCTGAAGGCCCTGCGCGAGCAGCTCGTTACGCTGCTCAAACCCGTGGAGAAGCCGCTGGATGTCGGCACCCACGCCCCCTTCGTCATCCTTACCGTCGGCATCAACGGGGTTGGCAAGACCACCACGATCGGCAAGCTGGCCCGCCGGTTCAGCGACGAAGGCCGCGGGGTGATGCTGGCGGCGGGCGACACCTTCCGCGCTGCTGCGGTGGAGCAACTGAAAACCTGGGGCGACCGGAACAACGTACCGGTCGTCTCGCAGGGCCAGGATGCCGATGCGGCCAGCGTCATCTTCGATGCCCTGCAGGCCGCGCGATCGCGTGGCACCAAAGTGCTCATCGCCGATACGGCCGGCCGCCTGCACACGCAGGGTGGCCTGATGGATGAACTAGGCAAGATCGGCCGCGTCATGAAGAAGCTGGACGCCGGCGCGCCCCATGAGGTGCTCATGGTCATCGATGGCACCACCGGACAAAATGCGATCAGCCAGCTGCGCCAGTTCCGCGATACCGCTGGCGTGACAGGGCTGGTTGTCACCAAGCTGGATGGCACGGCCAAAGGCGGCGTCATGTTTGCGCTGGCACGCGAGTTTGGCCTGCCGATTCGCTACGTAGGCCTGGGCGAAACCGCGACCGACCTGCGGGTGTTCGACGCCGAGGCGTTCGTGGACGGCTTGCTGCCTGCCTCACTCGGCGGCTGACGGCCCGTCCCGCCGGCACGATGAGATACCGCCTGCGCACCTTCCTCCTTGCCACCGGGGGCTTTCTCGCCGCATTGGTGATCGCGGCGATCATCGCCACGTACGTCGTGCTGCAACCCGACCGGTTCACCTCGCTGCTGCAGGCGCGCGCCAAGGCGGCGGGGCTCTCACTTACCCTCGCGAGCCCGGCCACCCCCACGCTTTGGCCCAAGCCGGCGCTTGAACTCGATGGCGTGACGCTGCGCCGTCCCGATGGCGGTACGCCGCTGGTCGTGGCGTCGCGCGGGAAGCTGGTCCTGCCCTGGCGCACCCTGATGGGTCGCGACACGAGCATTTCACGACTCGAAGTGGAAGGCGCGCGCATCGATGTGGATGCGGTTTCCGCCTATCTGGACACGTTGCCGAAGCGCCCCAGCACGGCCGGTGCCACGTTGCCCACGATCGATGCCGGGTTTCGCATCAGCCGCGGCACGCTGTTGCGCGGAAATCGGCTCGTGCTTTCCGATGTGGAAGCGGATGCAGGGCGCCTCGCAAGCGGCCGGCGCTTCAGCCTGTCACTCGCCGCGGCGACGGGCGAGGGCCACCCCTATCAGTTGATCCTGGCGACATTGCCCACACTGCGCGATGGCGTACTGACCCTCGACGACCTGACCCTGGACGTGGCCTCGCCGGAGCACTTCGAGACCCGGCTAAAAGGCTCCGCGCTCTGGCGGGGCGGCGCGGACATTGGCGCATCGCTCAGCGGGACATTCTCCCGCGACAATGCGGCACCCTACGCCATGCAGTTGAATATCACGCCTGCCAACCAGGAAGATCCTCTTTACGTTGCGCTTAAGCTCGATGGCGATAAGGACCACGCCGACCTGCGCGTACCGCCGCTCGCGCTCGCAGACTGGTGGGCTGGCGTGCAGGCGGGTGGCGCACCTGCGCTGCCCCCGATGCTCGGCAGTGCCGACGTAGAAGCCATCGACGCGGGCGCCGTGCAGGTCAAGGGCCTGCACATCCGCGCGACCCCGAACATCCCGGTATCGGCTTCCACCAGTGGCGCACCTGCGAGCAGCACGAAGTGAATCGTTTCGCCGAAGAACTGCTCCGCTGGTTCGACCACCACGGACGCAAGGACCTGCCCTGGCAGCACCCGCGTGATGCTTACCGCGTGTGGCTATCGGAAATCATGCTGCAGCAGACCCAGGTCGTCACCGTCATCGGGTATTTCCAGCGCTTCGTCGACAGGCTGCCTACCTTGCGCGCCCTCGCGGAAGCGGACGAGGACACCGTCCTGGCACTGTGGTCGGGCCTGGGCTATTACCGGCGCGCGCGCTTCCTGCACCTTGCCGCGAAGCGTTGCATGGCGGAACACGGTGGTGAATTGCCGCGCGACCTGGATGCGCTAATGGCGCTGCCCGGCATCGGCCGGTCCACAGCGGGCGCCATCCTCGCACAGGCTTACGGGCTGCGCTTTCCTATCCTGGATGGCAACGTAAAGCGGGTGCTCACCCGATACCACGGAATCAGCGGTTTTCCTGGCGAAAGTGCGATCGAAAAGCGCTTGTGGGAACACGCCAATGCGCATACGCCGGGAGATCGCACCGCCGACTACACACAGGCCATCATGGACCTCGGGGCCACCGTGTGTGTCCGTAGCAAGCCTGCCTGCCTGCTGTGCCCGCAAGCGGCAACCTGCGTGGCGCACCGCGAAGGCCTGACGTCGGTGCTGCCAACGGCCAAGCCAGGGAAGAAAATTCCTACACGCTCTCTGGCGATGCTCTTGCTGCGCGACGAACGCGGCCGGGTGTTGCTGGAACGACGCGGTCCTGCCGGTGTGTGGTCGGGCTTGTGGAGCCTGCCGGAGGCACCGGATGCCAGCAGCGCGCCGGACGCCGCGGCGGCGCTCGCCCTTATCGGTCCGTTCGATGCCCTGCCCGCGTTTACCCACGTCTTCAGTCACTACCGGCTGGACGTTTCACCCATCCTGTTCGACCATGCGGCCCCGCTGGCTCGCGTGAGCGACAGCGCCGACCGGCGCTGGTGCGCCCCCGCCGACCTGGCATCCCTGGGCCTGCCTGCCCCTGTGCGCACGCTGCTCGATAACCTTCCGGAGATCACCCCATGACGCACATGGTCCATTGCGTAAAACTCGGCCGCGAAGCCGAGGGCCTCGACTTCGCCCCGTGGCCCGGCGAGCTTGGCAAGCGCATCTACGACAACGTATCAAAAGAGGCATGGGCCCAGTGGCTCTCGCACCAGACCATGCTGATCAACGAGATGCGCCTGTCACCGCTAGACCCGAAAACACGGAGCTTCCTGTCCGGCGAGATGGAGAAATATTTCTTCGGCGGCGATGTCGTGCAGCCCGCCGGCTACGTGCCGCCTGAAGAGGGGGCTTGACGGCGGCGGCCTCACCCGATTTAATACGCGGCTCCACACGCCGCAAGTCATGTTGCTGGCACTCGTGGCTCGGTAGCTCAGTTGGTAGAGCAGGGGATTGAAAATCCCCGTGTCGGCGGTTCGATTCCGTCCCGAGCCACCATTTATTCAAGAGAAAGCCCGCTCATCGAGCGGGCTTTTTTTGTGTCGCCGCACTCGCTTAAACAAGAACAGTTCTCGTTTGATCACGGTGCCACCATCGCACCTGGCACCGCGTTGCGCGAACCCACCGATCTCGCACGAACTGCTACGCCGACGCACAAAGAGGGAATCGCCTACATACGAGACGCTAGGCAGATGCGAACCTATGCCCTCTCCCCTAACAGGGCCAGCGCGCCTGAAGGACGTCCGATGACCGCAGAGTTCGTCGCCAACCTTGCCGAACGAGTCGGCCGGCTCGAAGTCGACGTCGGCCATATCTCCAGGAACGTTTCCGCGATTGAAGAGCGTATCGCACACATGCCCACCCGCGCCGACCTGTGGAAGACGGTTGCCGTGGCCGCAGGGGCCGTCATCGGCGCCATGTGGCTTGCACTCCAGTTCTTCGCCAAACCGTATCTCGATTCGCTGGCGTCGCATCTGGTCAACTAGGGAGAATAAACATGCCGCCACGCAGTGTGCGCAACTCGCGATACGCCGCACCAGGGAACAATAACCTGGCGCTCGAAGCTCTGCTGAAAAGCATGGACGGCCGTTTGAAAAGCATGGACGGTCGACTAAACGTCCTGGTCGATAAAGTCGGCGGTCTCGAGGCGAGCGTCGCAAGAATCGAAACGCGGCTGGACAGCATGGAGGATCGGGTCGATCGCATCGAACTCCGCCTTGATCGCATCGAGGCCAAGGTCGACAGGCTCGAGGTTCGTGTAGCGCGACTGGAACAGGACGTCGGCACACTCAAGGCCGATGTAAGCAAGCTGCAGGTCGACGTAAGCAAGCTACAGGTCGACGTCGGCAACCTGCAAGTTGACGTGAGCAAGCTGCCAACATGGAAAGGCGTGGGCAGCGCGGCCGCCGCCACCGTTGCCACGACGGGTAGCGCGGTTGCGTGGCTCACCGCTGGAGGCGCCAGGTCGATCGCAAGGTGGTTCAATTAACCTTCAACGTCCCGCCCAGCCTGCGCCGCACAAACGTGCAACGCATCGTCGACGATGGCTTGCTCGTCCTGCACATGCCCAGGCGTCGTTCTCGACAGGCTGGCGATGCGAACATCCATGGCGGCGCGCAAGCGCTCCTGTGCCACCTGGCCGCATGGGGTGCGCGGCTTCCAGGCGCTGGTCGCGTCGGCTCGCTTCCGCAGTGTCGTGATCAGCGCATCTCGCTGGTCGGCCGACGCACCCTCCGCCGCCGTGACCTGGGCGCGCCAGTCACTGACCACGCCGTGCAGGTCATTGCCATCCGCCATGATGGCGGCAGCATCGCGTTGGCGGGCACCATGGGAGGCGGTCAGCGCGAAGATCAGGGTGGCTAGCGAGGCAAGGAAGGCAACGCCCACCACGGCGACCACAGCACGGCGGCCGTTGTTGGGGGGCCGGGAATCAGGGCTTTGTTCCGACATGGCGGAATCCTTCTTGGGTTCAGACGCTTATTGTGCCCCAGGACGCGCCGCAGGCCGCCGCTGCCCAACGACTCGCGACGAAATGCCCCACCGCCGCGGAAGAACGCGACCTACGTAACACGCCGCCGCCACGTTACGTCGCTATAGTCGAACGCTTCTCCACAGGAAGCCGACCGCATGTCCCGTCTGCGTCACCTCGCCCTCCTCGCCGCACTCGCCGCCGTCTTTGCTAGCTCCGCAGCGGCCGCCGAAGACCTGAAGGTTATGTCCTTCAATGTACGCACCATTACCGGTCCCGATGGCCCGAACCGCTGGGACATGCGCAAGGACCTGTTCGCCGACACGATCCGCCAGATGGATCCCGATGTGATTGGTACGCAGGAACTCGCCCAACAGCAGGGTGACGACACCGTGGCCCGCCTGCCCCAGTTCGCCTGGTTCGGCCGCGACCGACTCGGTGGCCACAAGGATGAGCACATGGGCATCTTCTACCGAAAGGATCGCCTGAAGCTGGTGAAGTCAGGCGACTTCTGGCTTTCCGATACCCCCGACAAGGTCGCCAGCATCACCTGGGGCAATATTTTCCCACGCATGGTGAACTGGGCGCTGTTCGAGCGCCTCTCCGACCACAAGCAGTTCTACCTGCTCGATACGCACTTCCCCTACCGCGATACCGACGAAGAGGCGCGCTCGAAGTCGGCGCACGAGATGGCCGAGTGGGTGAAGAAGCTGCCCGCCGGGACGCCGGTGGTTATCACAGGCGACTTCAACACGGGGCCGGAGAGTGAATCGCACCGTTCGCTCACCACTTCCTTCAAGGATGCGTGGCTGACCGCGCCGAAGAAGGAAGGCCCCGAAGAGACCTTCCATAACTTCACCGGTACAGCGACAAAACGCATTGACTGGATCCTTTATCGCGGTCTTGAACCGAAGAGCATGCGGACGATCACTATCTCGAAAGACGGGCGATATCCGTCGGACCACTTCCCGGTTCAGGCCGATTTCGTCCTCTGAACCGGGCATGCCCTGGCAGGAGCGGGCTCAGCCTGCTCCTGCCTACGTAGCGGAAGCGCAGCGGGACTTGCGCGCGCGGAGTGCCGGGAAACACGTATTGCGAAAGCGTGATGCCCCAACGGTCGAAGGTGCGGTCGAACAGCAACGCAGCCGCGATGACGACGCCGAACGTCGCTGGCACGGTGAGCAGGGCCGCCACGACCGGATCCAATGACAGGCGGCCGGCCAGGAAGGCAAAGAGCCACGCCGAGAAGCTCAGCAGGATCGGCAAGTGAACCAGGTAAAACGCGTAGGAGATGCGCCCCATGAACTGGGCAGGGCGGCTCTGCAGCACGCGATCCAGCACGCCACAGCGCACGACATAAAGCAACATGACGCCGCCGGCGACGTTGAAGGCTGCCTTGCGGACGTTATCGTCAAACGGCAGGACACGCGTCCAGTCATACCAGGGCGACGTATCGAAACCACCGCAGATGACGGCGCCCACGAGTAGCCCACCGAGCAGCGGCTTCGAGCGCGTAAGGGGCATCTCGCCGATGTGGCTCCCGATCAGGAAAGCCGCGTAGTACGGCCAGTCATTCGGAAAGAACCAAAGCAAAAGCGCCATGGCCATGGCAAAACACACGACGCGCGGCATCCCCTGCAGGAGCGCGCGTGCGCGCGATGCCTCCCGTACCGCCAGCGCCCGATACGCAAATACGAAGATCGAGCCCAACAACTCAATCTTCATCGTCCAGAGCGTCGGGTTGAACCGCGACCACCCGCCCAGAATGGTCCCGTAAACACCGTCTCGCAGCGCCTCCAGAACGTCCGGTGGCTTCTTCCAGAAATCCGCCACCCAGGTCGAGCCGGACAGCGCCCCCGCTTCTCGCGCATGGCTCCAGCCCATCGTCATGACGAACCAGGCGAATATGACCGAGCCGAAGATAGGCACGCCAAGCCGAAGGTAGCGACGTGAGGCTCGCAGCCGGATAACGGACAGATCGCCGGAAAGAAGGAACGCCTTGGTCAGCACGTAGCCGCTGAGCACGAAGAAAATGCACACGGCGAACTGCCCGTTCCACAGTACGGAGAGTGGCGGAAAGGCAATGACGTGATCGACCATTCCGTGCATCGCCGCAGGGGTCGTGGTATCCGGGTAGATATAAGCGAACCCACCAGGCAAGAAGGCCAGGCAGAGGTGGCAGAGCAATACGTTGACCGCAGCCAGCCCGCGCAGGCCATCGGCGGAGAGATCTTTGCGCATCGAAACGTCCGCTGCGTAAAACGCCATCTAAGCAGGGCCGGCTTGGCTCCCGGGTGAATACCGGGGTGGGCGGTTGGGGAACCTTCCGGAACATAAAAGCGAGGTGACGGCTTGCGGTCCGTTACAGCTAACGCGATAGTCGCAATAATTTCCGGGGAGGTTCGGCCCATGCGCCGTTTGATGACACTTCTGTTGCTTGCCTTAACGGCGTTCGCGGCTCATGCAGCGCCACCGCCGTCGTACTTCGACAACACCGGGCGCGACGACGTGCTTTCGGGCGGCGTCAAGATGATCACGATCGATACGCCCAAGGGAAAATTCCACGTGTGGACCAAGCGCGTGGGCAACAACCCCACGATCAAGGTCCTCCTCCTGCACGGCGGCCCTGGCGCGACCCACGAATACTTCGAGGCGTTCGATAGCTATTTCCCCGGCGCCAGCATCGAGTATTACTACTACGACCAGCTTGGCTCGGCCTTCAGCGACAAGCCCACGGACGAATCCCTGTGGGAGATCCCGCGCTTCGTCGAGGAAGTGGAGCAGGTGCGCCAGGCGCTACACCTGGACAAGGACAACTTCTACCTGCTCGGCCATTCGTGGGGCGGCGTGCTTGCCATCGAATACGCCCTGAAATACCAGCAGCACCTGAAGGGCCTGGTTATTTCGAACATGGTGGATAGCATCCCGGCGTACAACGTGTATGCGAAAACCGTGCTGATGCCCGCCATGGACCAGAAAAAGCTGGCCGAGGTGCAGCGCATGGAACGCGAGCACAAGACCAGCGATCCGGCCTACATGGCAATCCTGACGCCGATGCACTACGAGCAGCACGTACTGCGCATGCCCGCTGACCAGTGGCCGGATCCGGTTACCCGAGCGTTTGGCCATATCAACGAGCAGATTTACGTATCCATGCAGGGCCCGAGCGAACTGGGCGCCAGCGGCAAGCTGCTGCACTGGGACCGGAGCAAGGACCTGGCAAAGATCAAGGTACCGACCCTGGTGATCGGCGCCACCTACGACACCATGGACCCGAAGTACATGGAGGCCATGTCCAAGAAATTGCCCAACGGGCATTTCCTGTTATGCCCCAAGGGGGCGCACCTGGCCATGTATGACGACCAGCAGACGTATTTCACGGGGCTGATCAGGTTCCTGAAGGAGACGGACGCAGCTAAGCCCTGAGGCACATCCCGTTGCGCGCAAGCGCGCTCCTGCAACAGCCGCCCTGTCGAGGCTATCTGTGATCCCTTGCGGGAGTTCGCTTGCGCGCGATCCGGCCTTCCCCGCGCCCCAGTCTTCGCTCCTGAGACGTCTTTCTGGCACCATCCTCCGGTTAACGACGCGCCGCGGCGCGCTGCCGGATCGCTAAATACATGAATTTGCAAGCCAATTACGAACAGATCCCGCTCAAGGACTACGCCGAGCGTGCGTACCTCGATTACTCGATGTACGTGGTGCTGGATCGCGCCCTGCCCTTCATCGGCGACGGCCTGAAGCCGGTCCAGCGGCGCATCATCTACGCCATGAGCGAGCTCAGCCTGGGCGCCCAGGCCAAGCCGAAGAAATCCGCCCGTACCATCGGTGACGTGATCGGCAAGTTCCACCCGCACGGCGATTCGGCCTGCTACGAGGCCATGGTGCTGATGGCCCAGCCGTTCTCGTACCGCTACCCGCTGGTGGATGGCCACGGCAACTTCGGCTCCTCGGATGATCCGAAGAGCTTCGCGGCCATGCGCTACACGGAATCGCGCCTGACCCCGATCGCCGAAGTCCTGCTTTCCGAGCTGGGCCATGGCACCACCGACTGGTCGGCCAACTTCGATGGCACGCTGGAAGAGCCCACGTGGCTGCCGGCGCGCGTGCCGCACGTGCTGCTGAATGGCTCCATGGGCATTGCGGTGGGCATGGCCACCGATATCCCGCCGCACAACCTGCGCGAGGTCGCCAGCGCGTGCATTCGCCTGCTCGACGACCCGGATGCCACCATCGCCGACCTGTGCGAGCACGTGCAGGGCCCGGATTACCCGACCAAGGCCGAAATCATCACGCCGCGCCGGGAACTGGTCGCGATGTACCAGACCGGCACCGGTTCGGTTCGTGCGCGCGCCATCTACGAGCGCGATGACAGCAACATCGTGATCACCGCCCTGCCCCACCAGGTATCGCCCTCCAAGATCCTGGAGCAGATCGCCGCGCAGATGCGTGCGAAGAAGCTCCCGATGATCGAGGACCTGCGCGACGAATCCGATCACGAGAACCCGATCCGCCTCGTCATCGTGCCGCGCTCGAACCGCGTGGATGTGGACGAGATGATGCAGCACCTCTTCGCCACGACGGACCTGGAGAAGAGTTTCCGCATCAACATGAACATGATCGGCCTGGATGGCCGCCCGCAGGTGAAGGATCTGAAGACGATCCTTGCCGAGTGGCTGCGCTTCCGCACCGATACCGTCACCCGCCGCCTGAATCACCGCCTGAGCCGTGTCGAGCGCCGCCTGCACCTGCTCGAGGCGCTGCGTATCGCCTACCTCAACCTGGATGAGGTGATCCGCATCGTCCGCACCGAGGAAGAGCCCAAGCCGGTGCTGATCGCCCGCTTCCGCCTCGATGAGGAGCAGGCCGATTACATCCTCGAAACCAAGCTGCGCCAGCTGGCCCGCCTGGAAGAGATGAAAATCAACGAAGAGCGCGACAAGCTCGAGGAAGAGCGCGCGCGGATCAACGTCCTGCTCAAGTCCCCGGCCAAGCTGAAGAGCCTGATCAAGGACGAACTGCGTGGCGACGCCGAAAAGTTCGGTGATGAGCGCCGTTCGCCGCTGATCGAGCGCAGCGTCGCCCAGGCCCTCGATGAGAGCGCGCTGGTCGCTTCCGAGCCCGTGACCGTCGTGCTCTCGCAGAAGGGCTGGGTACGCGCCGGCAAGGGCCACGATGTGGATGGCGAGGCGCTGTCGTACCGCGAAGGCGATAGCCTGGCGGCCATCGCCCGCGCCCGTACGACGCAGCAGGTCGCGTTTATCGATTCGACCGGCCGTGCCTACGCGACGCCCGCCCACACGCTGCCTTCCGCCCGTGGCAACGGCGAACCGCTGACAGGCCGCTTCAGCCCGCCTGCAGGGGCACGTTTCGATGCCGTGGTCGCGGCCGACAACGATACGCGCATCGTGCTTGCCACCGATTTCGGCTACGGGTTTGTCACGCGCTTCGAGGCGCTCACGGGCCGCCAGAAGGCGGGTAAACAGATCATCTCGCTGAGTGATGGCGCCCGCGTACTGGGCCCCGCCATCACGCCGGATCCATCGCGCGACCGCATCGTGGTCGTGACCAGCGAAGGCCACCTGCTGATGTTCTCCGTCGCGGAGCTGCCAGAGCTCGACAAGGGCAAGGGCAACAAGCTCATCGAGATCCCGAAGGCCAAGCTGGCCTCGGGCGAAGAGCGTGTGGTCGGTGTGGCCGTGGTCACCGAGGGCAAGGGCGAAGTCACCATGTATGCCGGCGCCCGCAAGCTCACCCTGAAGTGGGCCGACCTGGTGGAATACGGCGGCAACCGCGCCACGCGCGGTGGCGTGCTGCCGCGCGGCCTGCGCCGCGTCGAACGGATCGAAACCAGCGGTTGATAGCCGCTTCATGCAGGAGCGCGCTCGCGCGCTCCTGCATGTCCCAAGCGGGTCGCGTTACAGCCGGGTATAGGCCCACGACACCATCCGCCCGTCCTTGTACGGCATGACGCCATGGAACGGCCGCGGGTCGGCATCGAAGACGAGCGGCAGAAAGTGACGATCGCCTTCCCACATGGGCAATGCGTCCAGTTCATCGGCTTTCACCCATTCAAGGGTGCCTTCCGGGTTTGAGGACAGGGCCTCACCTTCAAAACGGGTGATGACGAAGATAAAGCCCAGCCAGTCTTCGCCGTTCTTGCCGAAACCCGGCCAGTTCAGCGTACCGCGCAGGCTCATTTCGGTGCATTCAATGCCCGCCTCCTCGCGAATCTCACGACGCATGCAGGCAGCAATATCCTCGCCCGGCTCCATCTTCCCGCCCAGGCCGTTGTACTTGCCCAGGTGCTGGTCATCCTTGCGGGCATTTCGGTGAATCATGAGCACGTGCTGCCCGTCGGGCGACAGCACATAGCCAAGGGTGGCGACAATGGGCGTATAGGGCATGGCGTGATGCGGCAGGGGTAAACCCTGGAGTTTACGCCTACAGGGGCTCACGCTCCCGTCGCCGTGCACGTGCCTTGCGCCAGCCCTTGCGCATGCCCCGCCTGCCCGGCGAACATCGGTGGATGCCCCACCGTCGTATCCATCGCATGGCCAGCCGTTTTCTCATCCGCAGCCTCCCCCTCGCGGGCCTCGCCGCCCTTTCCATCGGCTGCGCCGCGCCCGCGGACGCGGTGGAAGGGCGCGATGTGGTGTTCGACAGCCAGTCGTATTTCGTGGCCAGCGTGGACACGCGCCGCGAGGATATCGAGCTGTACTGGCGCAACCCGGACAGCGGGCAGCCTTTCGCGAGTATCGAGGCGCTGAAGACGTGGACCGCGGCGAAAGGCCGGCCGCTGGCGTTCTCGACCAACGCAGGCATCTACGATCGCGACTTCCGTCCGCTGGGGCTGTACGTGGAGGACGGCAAGGCTGTCGTGCCGCTGAACCTGGCACACGGCAACCCGCGCTCGGGCAACTTCTCGCTGCTGCCCAACGGCGTTTTCGCCATCTACGACGACGGCACCGCCGAAATCCGTACCACCGAGGCGTTCCGTGCCGCGGGGAAGAAGCCGCGCTGGGCCACGCAATCCGGGCCCATGCTGGTGATTGACGGCAGCGTGAACACCCAGTTTGACGATGGTTCGGACAGCATGAAGTGGCGTAGCGGCGTGTGTGCAAAAACGCCGCACGACGTCGTCTTCGTGGTCAGCCGGGCGCCGGTCAATTTCCACTCGTTCGCCCGGCTGTTCCGCGACAAACTCGGCTGTCGCGATGCATTGTTCCTCGATGGCACCATTTCGCAGGCGTGGACACCCGCCGCAGGCTACGCAGGTGCGCCCGCCTTCATGACCAAGCCTTACGCAGGCATGGTCGCCGTGTTCCCCAAGAAACGCTGACCACGCGTGCGCCTTGCCCGCCGCCTGTTGATCGGTCTCCTGATCCTGGCCGCGCTGGCGGGAGCGGCAGGCTACGCTGCGCTATCGGGCAGCCTGGCGCAGCTGGATGGCGCCATGACCATGCAAGGCCCGAAAGCGCCGGTAACCCTCCAGCGCGATGGCGCAGGCACGCTTACCGTACAGGCGGCCAGCCGCCGTGACGCCGCGTGGGCGCTGGGCTTCGCCCATGGGCAAGATCGCTTCTTCCAGATGGACCTGCTGCGCCGGGTGGCCGCTGGCGAGCTGGCGGCACTGGTGGGCGAGGCGGCGGTGGATGTGGATTTGCGCCACCGCCTGCACCGCATGCGTGCCGTGGCCGAGGCGGCATACGCCTTTCTTCCGCCCGACCAGCGTGCCCTTGCCGATGCTTACCGGGATGGGGTCAACGCCGGCCTGGGCAAGCTCCGCGTACGGCCATGGGAATACCTGCTGTTGCGGCAGGCCCCCTCCCCCTGGAAAAGCGAAGACAGCCTGCTGGTGCTAGGGGCCATGTATTTCGAACTCAACGAAGATGGCACAAACGGCCGCGAGCTCGGACTGGCGCGCCTGCATGCGGTGCTGCCCGGGCCGCTAGTCGACGCGCTAGCCGCGCCCGATCCCATGTGGGAGGCGCCACTCGACGGCTCACGCTCGCCCGATATCGTGCTGCCGGGGCCCGATGTGATCGACTTGCGTACACGGCGCACTGTTGCCCTGGCGATCACGCCGGTTCTCCCCGAGGCGATGCCAGGCAGCAACAGCTTCGCCGTGGCCGGCGGTTTGACCGAGAACGGTGCCGCGCTCGTGGCCGATGATATGCACCTCGGCTTGCGGGTACCGGATATCTGGTTTCGCGCGCGCCTGCGCTTCCCCGATGCAACAGCGCCTGGCGGCATGCGCGATCTCAACGGCGTGACGTTACCGGGCACCCCGGCATTGGTGGCCGGCTCCAACGGGCAGATCGCGTGGGCCTTTACCAACAGCTATGGCGACTGGATGGATTGGGTCCGGGTGCAACGTGACAAGGCTGATCCGTCGCGCTACGCCACCCCGGCCGGCAGCGCCGCATTCGACGTCCACGATGAAATCATCGAGGTCGCGCACGGCGAAGCACGGCACCTTAAGGTCGAGGACACACCGTGGGGCCCGCTGGCCGCGGCTGACGTGGATGACACCCCGCTCGCGCTGTCGTGGATCGCGCACCGGCCGGACGCTTTCAACCTGGGCATCATGGGCCTTGAGCGGGCTACGGATGTGGCATCCGCGATGGATGTTGCGCCGCATGCCGGCATGCCACCGCAGAACCTGCTCGTGGGCGATCGCGCGGGGCATATCGGCTGGACGGTGATCGGCAACGCCATCCCGCTGCGCCAGCCAGGGACGCCCGGTTGGACGGGTTTCGCCGATGCAACACGCTATCCGCGCATCATCGACCCCGCCGATAGCCGTCTGTGGACCGCCAACAATCGCACTGTGGGCGGCGATGCCCTCGCCTTGCTGGGCAATGGTGGCCACGACCTTGGTGCGCGCGCCCAGCAGATTCGTGATGACCTTGAGGCGCGCGAGCGCTTCGTACCCGGTGACATGCTCGCCATACAGCTGGATGACCGGGCCGTATTCCTCTCCCGTTGGCACGACCTGCTGCAGGCAAGCCTTTCGCGCACGACCGACCCGTCGCTCGATCCCCTACGGAAGACGATCGCGACATGGAGCGGCCACGCCGCGGTGGATAGCGTCGATTACCGCATCGTGCGCACGTTCCGGCAAAACGTACGCGACCTTGTCCTGGCACCTTTCGGCGCACGCGCCAGACAGCGCTTTCCGGATTTCACCTGGCCACGGGGCACGACCGCGGAAGGCGCCGTGTGGCAGATGCTCACGCTGCGTCCGCTCAACTTGCTGGATCCCAAATGGAAGAGTTGGGATGACCTGCTCACGGCGGCGGCGCGCAAGACGTATGACGATCTTGCGCAAGCGCCGGGCGGCATCGGCGCGCGCACGTGGGGTGAGCAGAACACGGCACACATTGTCCACCCGCTGTCATCAGCCCTACCCCATTGGCTTTCGCACTTCCTGGATATGCCTGCAGAGCCGCTGCCCGGTGACACCGACATGCCGCGAGTGCAGGCACCCGCGTTTGGCGCATCCGAGCGTTTTGCCATTTCGCCCGGCCATGAAGATGAGAGCTACCTCGAAATGCCTGGTGGCCAAAGCGGGCACCCTCTTTCGCCGTTTCACGGCGCGGGTCACGAAGCGTGGGTCCAGGGTCACCTGACGCCGCTGCTTCCGGGCAAGGTCGAACACACTCTGACGATCAAGCCGCTGCGCTAACCGGCCTAGCGCGAAGGCAGCCTGAGTACGATCCCGTCCGACCACCCGACCCGTGCCTTGGTCGGCAAGTTGGGGGCGGGATATCGCCGGTAATCCTTGCAGTGGTTTCCGTGCACGCACGTGTTCCAGCCCGCCTCGTATACCACGTGGTAGGGCAATTCACGCCCGGCATTCCGCTGCAAGGGGAGTTCCCAAACGATTTCGTGGCGCGGGTTGAGCGTCGCGGCAAGCGGTGTGGCCCTGGCGAGGGAGCCCGCATGCCGACGCGCATCGATCCAGCTCTGGATCGCCGGGATATCCGGTCGCCACCATGTGCTTCGGTAGTACTGACTGTCGCCATTGCTCCGCGTATCAGCAAGGGATAGCGCCACCTGCACATTGGAAGCCACGGTGCGGAGCAGGTTCACTCCGAAGGTCATGTCGATGGATGCGGCGTCTGAGCTGAATGTCCTGGTTACGCTGATGTCCCCACCGACGCTGATACTTTCTCCCGTCGATACCGTCACGGAGCCGCCATGGGAGTCGTCCGGGAAAAGTTTGCGCAACATCGGCGCGAAGGGGCAGTCATAGGGGCGAAACGCGTTCGGTCCATCGCACCGGAACAGATGGACATTGCCAGTTGCCGGGAATGTCGAGTTCAGCGGCCATGCGGTCGCGACGGCGGGCGGCTCGATGGGGCCCCACCCCGAGTGAATGGCCGCGTCGAGCATGTCCCTGATCGCCAGGCTCCCCGGGTCGTACCACGCATCCGTACCGGACCGGCGCGAGAACCCGGTGCCGGCACCCTCCCCCATGGTCCTTGTCCAGAACACATAGGTCGTTGCGGCCGGATCGGCGCTGTCTTCGTTACGCATCAACGCCCACTCGCTCACCAGGTTGAGCACGATGTTGTCGTCACCCCGGAATGGTTCGATCACATACTGCGGACCTTCGGCCGCGTGTACGGAGAGATTCCCGTACTGGCACCAACGTCGCGCCTCTTTGCGAAAGGCACGTCGACTTGAGGTGGTCGGGGCGACCTGTCCGAACAGGGCTTCGGCCATCTTGTGAGTGAAGTTCCTGCATGCCGCGGCAGGTGATGTCGCGAGCATGCTGAACTCGACACGTCGCCGTGTACCGGCTGGCACCCCCGCCCCACGCCGGCGTGGCCCGGTGCCGTCAGAAAACAGTTCATCGCTCCAGATCCACCGCCGCAGCATCCGGTTGCGTGCATCCTCGTCGACCGCATCGAAACCCGAGACGCCTAACGAGATGCCGGGATCGAGAACAATGGTGTTCGTCACGGGCCACGCATGCGCAAAATCGGGACGCACGAGTGCAAGGTCACCGGGACGTCCCGACAGGACCACGCGCTGCCCATCATCGATGAGCTGGCGAATCCTCTGGCGTATTTCCGCCGGACTGCCGCCATCACCTACCGCGATCGTTATGACGTCCCGTCCGCCTGCATCGGTCGCGTCCCGCGCGATCGCTCCGGCGACGGGCACCATTGAGAGAAAGAGCCACTTCCGCATACAAACTCCCCCAGTAAGCCAGGGAAAAGCATGCGGCGGGCGAGAGCTACGCAGTAGCAGGCAAAGCCGTCAGGACGTGTAGTCCTCGCGGAAACGATGACGTCGCGAACGCTCACATCGCGTCAGGTTTTATCCAGGCAACGCTCGCAAATGGCCAGGTACAGCCCGGGGAGGGCTTCAAGATCCGCGACGGAAACGCACTCATCGACTTTGTGGATCGTCGCGTTCACCGGGCCCAGTTCGATCACCTCAGCCCCCATGGGCGCGATGAAGCGGCCATCGCTGGTACCGCCGCCCGTGCTCTGCTCCGGCTCGATCCCGCACAGGTCACGGCACACGCCGGCGACGACCTCGCGCAGGCGCCCACCCGGCCGAGCCAGGAAGGGGTGACCGGACAGATGCCAATCCACCTGGTAATCCACACCGTGCGCGCGCAGGAGGGCTTCCGCGCGGTCGCGCAACCCATCCGCGGTGCTTGCGGTCGAGAAGCGGAAATTAATGAGTGCGACAAGCTGGCCGGGAATGACATTGTTCGCCCCCGTCCCGGCGTTGATATTCGACACCTGGAACGAGGTCGGCGGGAAATCCGCGTTGCCCTCATCCCACCGCTCAGCGGCCAGTGCCGCCAGCGCCGGCGCGAAGGCATGGATGGGGTTTTTCGCTTTTTCAGGGTAGGCGACATGGCCCTGCACGCCACGCACCGTGAGCATACCGGAGAGGGAACCACGCCGGCCAACGCGAATCAGGTCACCCAGCTTCGCTTTTGCCGATGGTTCGCCAACGATGCAGTAATCGATCCGCTGCCCTGTGGTTTCAAAATGTTCGACCACTTCGCGAACGCCATGCTGCGCGACGCCTTCTTCGTCGGAAGTGAGCAGCAGGCCCACGGTACCGGCATGATCGGGATGCGCACGGACGAAGCGCTCCAGTGCCAGCACCATCGCCGCCACCGAGCCCTTCATGTCCGCTGCACCACGACCGTAGAGCATGCCATCGCGCTCCGTGGGCACGAACGGCGGCGTGGCCCAGTGCTCTTCCGGACCACTTGGTACGACATCCGTGTGGCCCAGGAAGGCCAGGACCGGACCTTCCGAGCCGTGGGTGGCCCACAGGTTATCGACATCGCCGAAGCGCAGGTGCTCGATGCGGAAGCCGAGCGCCGCGAGGCGCCCGGCAATCAGCGGCAGGCAGCCCGCGTCCTCGGGTGTCACGGAGCGGCGGGCGATCAGGTCACGCGTGAGCGCGAGGACGTCGGACATATCAGATACCAAAGCGCTTCTTGTAGGCGTTGTCGGTAAAGCCCACGGCGACATCATCGCCCTGGACGAGCACTGGCCGTTTGATGAGCGCCGGGTACTCTTTCAACAGCAAGGTCCACTCCGGATCCGTGCGCGGATCCTTGCGCTGCGGCAGCAGGGTGCGCCATGTGGTGGACGCCTTGTTGATCAGCTTCTCCCAGCCACCCACTTTTTCCGACCACGCCTTCAGCGTGGCCGAGGGCACCGGGTTGGCGCGGTAGTCCACGAATGCATGCTCGATACCGAAGCGATCGAGCCAGTTACGCGCCTTCTTGCAGGTATCGCAGGTGGGCAACCCGTAGATCGTGACCGCCATGGTGTCAGTCACCGCTACGCAGCAGTTCGTTGATGCCGGTCTTGGAGCGGGTTTTCTCGTCCACCTGCTTCACGATGATCGCGGCGTACAGGCTGTGGCTGCCATCCTTCGCCGGCAGGCTGCCCGCGACAACAACGCTGCCCGCGGGCACGCGGCCGTAGGTGATCTCGCCGGTGGCGCGGTTGTAGATTCGGGTGGACTGGCCCAGGAACACGCCCATGCCGATGACCGAGCCCTTCTCGACGATCACGCCCTCGACCACTTCCGAGCGGGCGCCGATGAAGCAGTTGTCTTCAATGATGGTGGGGTTGGCCTGCAGCGGCTCGAGCACGCCGCCAATACCCACGCCGCCGGAAAGGTGCACTCCCGCGCCGATCTGCGCGCAGGAACCAACCGTCGCCCACGTATCGACCATGGTCCCGGCACCCACGTAGGCGCCGATATTGGTGTAGCTCGGCATCAGCACCGCATCCTTCGCGATATGCGCGCCACGGCGCACCAGCGCGCCCGGCACCACGCGGGCACCGAGGTTGGCGTACTCCGTCGCATCACCATCGGTGAAGCGCAACGGGACCTTGTCGAAAGCGCTGGATGGGCCGCCATCCATCACGCGGTTGCCGTTCATGCGGAAGTACAGCAGCACGGCCTTCTTCAGCCACGCATGGGTGATCCACCCGCCCTTGCCATCCGGCTCGGCCACGCGGCGCTCGCCGGATTCGAGCAGGTTCAGCACCTGGTCGACGGTATCGCGCAGGCCGCTTTCGATCTCGGTCTGGGTGAGGTCGGCGCGACGCTCGAAGGCGTCCTCGATCACGGATTCAAGCGTTTGCATTTGCATCAAGGGTAGTCCTGGGGGTTTCGAAACCGATATGGCGCAGCAGGCAGTCGCGCAGGATCTCCTGGCGCTCGGGCGATAGCGGCGCGTTGCTTCGGTCGGTGAGCTGGAAGAAATCTTCGACGCGCTCGCCGAACGTGGCGATACGCGCATCATGCACGCGCACCTCCGCTTCGGCCAGCGCCTGCGACACCGCCGCCAAAAGGCCGGGGCGATCGGTGCATACGAGCGACAGCTGCGTGCGCCCGCCAATGGGGTTGAAGGCAATGCGCGGCGGCATCTGGAAGTGGCGCAGGTGGCGTGAGATGCCACGCTTGGGCGCGCTATGCCCTTCGGGGTGGTCCAGCGCGCGCATCAGCCGCAGGCGTAGTTCCTCGGCGCGCTGCAACGTGGCCGGGGCCTGGGTTTCCGATTCCAGAAGGAGGAACGTATCCAGCGCCATGCCTGTATTCGATACGAGGATGCGCGCTTCGACGACGGAGAAGCGCAGCCGGTCGAGTACGGCCGTCACGGTAGCGAACAATCCGTCACGATCGGGGGTGTATACGAATAGTTCCGTGCTGCCGCGGACCGAGAACGGGTGCACTTCCACCAGCGGGGTGGCCCCGCCAGCGCGAAGGATCGCCGCGGTCTGCCAGGCAACCTGCTCGGGGCGATGGCGCAGGAAGCTGAGGTCCGGAAATTCGGCCCACACCTTCGCGATGTCATCGGCGGCAAAATGCTCGGCCACCAGCATGCCCAGCGCCCGCTCACGGCATTCGCGCACGCGCGAGCCCACGATGGTGGCGTGGCTCACATCGCTGCGCAGGGCAAAGCGCGTGGCCGTGTACAGGTCGGCCAGCAGGCGGTCCTTCCAGGCATTCCACAGCTTGGGGCTGGTTCCGATAATGTCGGCAATGGTCAGCAGGTACAGGTGGTCCAGGTGCTCCCAGTCGCCAACCACGGTGGCGAAGCGATGGACCACGTCCGGGTCGGTAATATCCTGGCGCTGCGCGGTCGTGCTCATAAGCAGGTGCTGGCGAACCAGCCACGCCACCAGTTCCACCTGGTCATCGGGCAGGCCCAGGCGGGTGCAGAAGGCGCGCGCATCTTCCTCACCGAGCACGGAATGGTCGCCGCCGCGCCCCTTGGCGATATCGTGGAACAACGCGGCGAGCAGCATCAGCTCCGGGCGCTCGATATGGGGCCAGATCTCGCAACCCACGGGGAAGTCACGGCGCGCGGCCGGATCGGCGAAACGCGCCACGTTGCGCAGTACGCGCAGCGTGTGCTCATCCACGGTGTACACATGGAACAGGTCGTACTGCATGCGCCCGACAACCTTGCCGAACGCGGGCAGGATGGCAGCGAGCAGGCCGTGGCGGTTCATCCGCCACAGCGCATCGACGGCGGGCGCGCCACGGCGCAACAAGGCTAGGAACGCATCGAGTACGGCCTGGTCGTCGGCAAGGCCTTCGCCGTGCAGCGACACCGCATGCTGGATGCGCCGCATGGTCTCTGCCGTGAAACCCGCAATGCCGGGCACATCGAGCCGAGCGATGAAGATCTCGACCAGCGCGGCTGGCCGGCGGACGAACAGATGCGGGTTGCGCAACGCGATGCGCGCACCATACCGAACGTAGTCGCCACCAATCGGCTCCGGCTCGGTGGTCGGATCCAGCATTTCCTCGAAGCGCTCGACCAGCTGCGTGCCGGAACGTTCGATCTGCGTGGCCGCACGGTAGTAGCCCTGCATGAACTGCTCGACACCCAGGTTCTTGGCGTGTTCGTCCTCGAACCCCAGCCGCTCGGCAAGGGCGCGCTGGTAGTCGAACAACAGCCGCTCTTCCGCACGCCCGGCTTCAAGGTGCAGCGCGTATCGATAGCGGCGCAACGTGGCCTCGGCGCGGCTAAGCTTCGCCGCTTCCACCGGTTCCAGAAGTCCCTCCGCGACCATGGCATCGAAATCGGGCGCGTTGGCCAGGCGGCGGCCCAGCCAGCGCAGCGCATCCAGCGTGCGCAGCCCACCCGGGCCATCCTTCAGGTTCGGCTCCAGGTTCTGTGCGGTGTCGTCGTAGCGCGCGTGGCGCGCATCGCGCTCGGCCAGACGCGCCGCGAGGTATTCGCGCGGCGGCCAGAGGGCCGGGTCATCCAGAATGCCGCGCAACTGCTCGGCAAGGATGGGCCAGCCGGCGAGGCGGCGACCATCCAGCAGGCTGGTGAAGACGCTGGCATCACGGGCGGCCAGTTCACGGCACTGCTCCACCGTCCGCACCGCGTGACCCGGCTTCAGGCCAATGTCCCACAGGCAGGCGAAGAAGTGTTCCAGCGCCCGGTACAGGGCAGGCGAGCTTTCGCCCACCATGGCCAGCAGGTCCACATCCGAACAGGGAAAGAGCATGCCGCGGCCGAACCCGCCAACGGCGAACAGGGCGGCCGCCGCCATATCGCCGAGGCAGGCGCCCCAGGCGTGCACCACCACCTTTTCAACGATTTCGGCCCGGCGCCTGGCCAGCGCGGAGGCATCCTCGCCTTCACGGAAGGCGGTATCCAGCGCGCGGTCGGCATCACCGAGCAGCTGGCGCAATGAGCGGCGTGCCTCGGGTGAGACACCCGAGCGCGGAACGACGGCGGGCAGGCGTGGAAGCGGGGGAAGCGTCACGTCGGGGCCCCTAGGCGCGTGTTTGGGCGCCCCACGCGCCGCCAGGGCGCAGGGGGCGCAAGGATCGTCAGGCGGCGTCCGGCCAGGGTGTCAGGATTTCGAAGCCATCTTCCGTGACGGCCACGGTGTGCTCCCACTGGGCCGAGAGCGAGTGATCCTTGGTGACCACCGTCCAGCCATCGGGCAGCGACTTGGTGTGTGGCTTGCCGGCGTTGATCATCGGCTCGACCGTGAAGGTCATGCCGGGCTTCAGCTCCAGGCCCGTGCCGGCGCGGCCGTAGTGCAGCACCTGCGGCTCATCGTGGTAGACCTTGCCGATGCCGTGGCCACAGTACTCGCGGACCACCGAGAACCCGGCGGCCTCGGCATGCTTCTGGATCGCCGCGCCCACGTCACCCAGCGTGGCGCCCGGCTTCACGGCCTCGATGCCCTTCATCATGGCCTCGAAGGTGGTATCCACCAGGCGCTTGGCCAACACGCTCGGCGTGCCCACGAAATACATGCGGCTGGTATCGCCATGCCAGCCATCCTTGATCACGGTGACATCGATATTGATGATGTCGCCGTCCTTCAGGACCTTGGTATCGGTAGGAATACCGTGGCAAATCACATGGTTGACCGAGGTACAGACGGTTTTCGGAAAGCCACGGTAGCCGACGTTGGCCGGGATGGCCTTCTGCACGTTCACGATGTGGTCGTGGGCCAGGCGGTCCAGTTCCTCGGTGGTGACGCCCGGCTTCACGTGGGGCACCAGCATGGCCAGCACTTCGGCGGCCAGGCGGCCGGCCTCGCGCATGGCCTGGATCTCTTCGGGGGTCTTCGGTACGACTGCCATGGTGTCTCTCTCTTTTTCCTTTGCCCTCAGGGGGATGGGCCTTCCACCCACGTGGCGGCGCCCCCGGCGGATTTCCAGCCCCATCGCTTGCGGTGCGCCGGGGCCAGAGGCTACAATTAGCGAGTTTTGCTGCCCGGCGAAGCCACCAATGCGTGGCCACGGGAGCGAAACGACATGCGCAATTGTAACCGCACGGCGCCACCATTGGCCCCGGCGCAAGGCAATTGCTTTTAACGCCACACACGCATCGGCACCGCCTTCGGGGTGCCCTGTCCCGCCATCGACGAGCGAAAGGCTCCGTGGCAAGGACCGGGTCGAAGCCGGGGATGCGTGGAGGTCCCAACCCCCATAGAACCGCCTTCGTGCGGTTCGCCCAGGAGTAATTCCATGGCACAAGTCACCATGCGCGAGATGCTGGAAGCCGGCGTCCATTTCGGCCACCAGACCCGCTACTGGAACCCCAAGATGGCTCCGTACATCTTCGGCGCCCGCGGCAAGATCCACATCATCAACCTCGAGAAGACCCTTCCGCTCTTCAACGACGCGATGAACTTCCTCTCGGGCCTGGCCCAGAAGGGCGGCACCATCCTGTTCGTCGGCACCAAGCGCTCGGCCCGCGAAGCCCTGGCTGAAGAAGCCGGCCGCGCCAACCAGCCGTTCGTCACCGCCCGCTGGCTCGGCGGCATGCTGACCAACTTCCGCACCGTGAAGCAGTCGGTTGCCCGCCTGAAGGAACTCGAAGCCGCCGAAACCGACGGTTCGTTCGATCGCCTGGTCAAGCACGAAGTGCTGGCCCGTCGTCGTGAGCGCGACAAGCTGCAGAACTCGCTGGGCGGCATCAAGGACATGAACCGTCTGCCGGACGCGCTGTTCATCGTGGACATCGGCCACGAAGACATCGCCGTGCAGGAAGCCCGCAAGCTGGGCATCCCGGTCGTCGCCGTTGTCGATACCAACTACGACCCGGCCCTCGTCGACTACGCCATCCCGGGTAACGACGACGCCATCCGCGCCATCCAGCTCTACGCCCGCGCCGCTGCCGATTCCATCCTGGAAGGCAAGGCCGCCGCTCCGCAGCACGCCGCCCGCGGCGATGCCAACGAGTTCGTCGAGCTGGACGAGGAAGGCAACCCGGTCGCGAAGGACGAAGCCCCGCGTGGCGAGCGTCGCAACGACCGTGGCGCGCCGGCCAAGAAGGGTGCACCGCGTCGCGAAGGCGGCCGTGACGGTGGCCGCGGTCGCGCCTAAGCGCCCCGCCCCGTAAACCGCTCTTCCGTTTTACCCGCGCCGCGGCACCTGCCGCGGCGCACTTCAAAACTTTGAGGAATTACCATGGCTGAGATCACCGCAAGCCTCGTCAAGGATCTGCGCGAGCGTTCCGGCGTCGGCATGATGGAGTGCAAGAAGGCACTCGTCGAAAACAACGGCGATATCGAAGCGGCAATGGAAGCACTGCGCAAGAGCGGTGCCGCCAAGGCCGACAAGAAGGCCGATCGCGTTGCCGCCGAAGGCCTCATCGCCGTCGCCCAGAAGGCCGGCGTTGCCGTCCTGGTCGAAGTGAACAGCGAAACCGATTTCTCGTCGCGCAACGAGCAGTTCATCCAGTTCACCAAGGATGTCGCCAACGTTGCCCTCGAGACCGGCGCCAAGGATATCGACACGCTGAAGGCCGCCAAGCTCGGCGACTCCACCGTGGAAGACACCGCCAAGTCGCTCACGCTCACCATCGGTGAGAAGTTCGACGTGCGCCGCATGGCCCGCATCGAGAACGACGGCCCGATCGGCGCGTACTCGCACGGCGGCCGCATTGGCGTGCTGGTGTCGCTCAAGGGCGGCTCGGAAGAGCTGGCCAAGGGTATCGCCATGCACGTGGCCGCGATGAACCCCAAGTTCATCAAGGTCGAGGACGTCCCGGCTGATTTCCTCGAGAAGGAAAAGGAAATCGAACTGTCGAAGATGTCGGACAAGGAAAAGCAGAAGCCGGCGGAAATCCTCGAGAAGATCGTTTCGGGCAAGGTCAACAAGATCCTGGCCGACGTGACCCTCGTGGGCCAGGCCTACGTGATCGACACCGACCTGACCGTCGCCGAAGTCCTGAAGAAGGGCGGCGCCGAGATCGTGGCTGTCGAGCGCCTGGCCGTTGGCGAAGGCATCGAGAAGGTGGTGGACGATTTCGCCGCCGAAGTGATGAAGCAGGCGGGCCTGGCGTAAGCCACCCCTCCCCGCTGACGAAAAAGGCCGCGAGCAATCGCGGCCTTTTTTTATGCGGTTCATTCGCCCGGGGGAATGAACCGATTCCATAGCGCGAGAGCGAATCGCCAAGCCCGCGACATTTTTCACGTACCTGTAACAAAGAACGCACGCTACACTACGCCTGTTTTGCCCCACACAATCTGGAGACCCCCCATGAGCACCCCGCTGAAACACCGCCGAATCCTGCTCAAGCTCTCCGGTGAAGCCCTCATGGGCAGCGAAGACTACGGTATCGATCCCAAGGTCATCGGCCGCCTCGCCAAGGAAATCCTCGAAGTCATCGCCGCTGGCGTCCAGGTTGGCGTCGTCATCGGCGGCGGCAACATCTTCCGTGGCGCCGGCCTCGCCGCATCCGGCATGGACCGTGTCACCGGCGACCACATGGGCATGCTGGCCACGGTCATGAACGCCCTCGCCATGCAGGACGCCATCGAGAAGCTCGGCGGCGAAGCCCGTACCATGAGCGCCATCAAGATCAACGAAGTCTGTGAAGACTTCATCCGCCGTCGCGCGATCCGCCACCTCGAAAAGGGCCGCGTCGCCCTGTTCGCCGCCGGTATCGGCAACCCGTTCTTCACCACCGATTCCGCCGCGGCCCTGCGCGCCGTCGAAGTGGGTGCCGATCTCCTGCTCAAGGCCACCAAGGTCGATGGCGTCTACAGCGCCGACCCCAAGCGCGTGGCGGACGCCACCCGCTACGAACACCTCACCTACAACCAGGTGATCGAGCGTCGCCTTGAAGTCATGGATACCGCTGCCATCGCCCTGTGCCGCGAAAACAAGCTGCCCCTGCGCATCTACGACATGACCGAGCCGGGCAACCTGATGAAAATCATGAGCGGCGAGCCCGTCGGCACCCTGGTCGACGCCGGCTAAACCCCTCCCCGGCCCCTGGCGCGGTGCGGCACGGCCCCACCGCGCGCTTTGCTATACTCGCCTGCTGACCTGATCCACGGAAATACCGCCCATGATCAATGACATCAAGAAAGATGCTGAGACCCGCATGGGCAAGAGCATCGATTCGCTCAAGCACGACCTGAAGTCGATCCGCACCGGTCGCGCCAACCCGTCGATCCTCGATAACATCAAGGTGCCCTATTACGGCACGGATACCCCGCTCTCGCAGGTCGCCAACGTGACCACGCCCGATGCGCGTTCGCTCTCGGTCAAGCCGTTCGACAAGGCCATGATCGGCCCGATCGAAAAGGCCATCATGGCATCCGACCTGGGAATCACGCCCACGACCATGGGCATGGATATCCGCCTGAACTTCCCGCCGCCGACCGAGGAGCGCCGCAAGGAGCTCGCCAAGAGCGTGGCGAAGGAAGGCGAGCAGGCCAAGATCGCCATTCGCAACGTGCGCCGCGACGCCATCCAGCACATCGACAAGCTGCTGAAGGACAAGGCTGTCACGGAAGATGACAAGAAGCGCGCCGATGACGACATCCAGAAGCTGACCGACAAGTTCGTGAAGGAAGTGGATGACGTGGTCAAGGAAAAGGAAAAGGAGCTGATGGCGCTCTGACGCGCCATCGGTCCTGCGCCCATGGCAGCGAAACCCGAACCCCGGGTTCCCCGCCACATCGCCATCGTCATGGATGGCAACGGCCGCTGGGCGAAGAAGCGCCTGCGTCCGCGCACGTTCGGCCACCACGCCGGCCAGAAGGCCGTGCGTGAGGCCGTCGAGTTCTGCCTGCGCCGCGGCGTCGGGTCGCTCACCCTGTTCGCTTTCTCCAGTGAGAACTGGGCCCGCCCCGAGGGCGAGGTCTCCGCGCTCATGGAGCTATTCCTGAAAGCGATCGACCGCGAAGTGGACGAACTGCACGGCAATGGCGTTCGCATCCGCTTCGTCGGGCACCTGGATGCCTTCGCCCCCGAACTGCGCGCGCGCATGCTCGGCGCCATGGAACGCACATCCGGCAATACCGCGCTGAACATGAACGTCGCCGTAAATTACGGTGGCCGCTGGGATATCGCCAACGCCGCACGCCTGGCCGCGGAAGCAATCGCCCGTGGCGAGTTCAGCGCCGCGGAACTCGACGAGCAACGCCTGCACACGTACACCTGCCTTGCCGACCAGCCGCCGCTCGACCTGTTCATCCGCACGGGTGGGGAACGCCGGGTCAGCAACTTCCTGCTCTGGCAGCTTGCTTATGCCGAGCTCTATTTCACCGACACCCTCTGGCCCGACGTCGACCACGCCTGCCTATCCGAAGCGCTGGATGACTACGCCCGCCGCGAGCGCCGTTATGGCCGCACCGGCGAACAGGTCGCCACGAGCTAACGCCGGACCCCCATGCTGAAACAACGCATCATCACCGCGGCGATCCTCCTTCCGGTTGTACTCGCCCTTATCCTGCTGCCGCCCACGGGGTTCTTCGCCACGCTGGTCGCGATCGTATTCGTCGGGGCCGCATGGGAATGGGCCCAGCTGGCAGGCTTTCGTACGGCCGTCGGTCGTGGCGTCGTGGCGGCAGTGGCTGCCGCCGTCGTGGCCGTCCTGCTGCTCGTGCGCACGCACGGCCTGCTTGCCGCACTGACGTTCGCGGGCGTGGCATGGTGGATCGGCTGCTGCTTCTGGCTGCGCCACTTCACGTTCGCGGCCGCGCCCAACAGCGAAAACCGCATGCTCAAGCTAGGCGCGGGCCTGCTGGTGATTGTGCCGGCACTCGCCGCCGCCACCGACCTGCACGCGAGCGACCGCGGTCACTGGTGGACCCTGCTCGCCCTGGTCATCGTGTGGGCGGCCGACACCGGCGCTTATTTCAGCGGCCGCTACTTCGGCAAGCGCAAGCTGGCCCCGCGCATTTCCCCCGGAAAGACCTGGGCAGGCGTCTATGGTGCCCTGGTGGCTGGCGCCCTCGTCGCCCTGCTGGGCGGCTGGATGCTCGGCGTGGAGGACACCGGCAAGCTGGTTGGCCTGGTCATCCTTGGCGTCCTGACCGTCGCCGTGGCGGTGGTCGGCGACCTGTTCGAAAGCCTGATGAAGCGCCACGCCTCCGTGAAGGATTCGGGAGCCCTGTTCCCTGGCCACGGCGGCCTGCTTGACCGCCTGGATAGCGTCTTCGCAGCCTTGCCGATCTTCGCGGCCGGCAAGCTGCTACTGGGGCTGTAGTCATGGCCATTCGCCAGGTAGGGGTCCTGGGCGCGACCGGATCGATCGGCACGAGCACGCTCGATGTCATCGCCCGGCACCCGGAGCGTTTCCGCGCCAGCGTACTCGTCGCCAACCGCGGCACCGAGGCATTGGCGAAGCTCTGCGAGCGCTTCCGGCCGGATCTCGCGATCGTGGCCGATCCGACCATGGAGGCCGATCTCGCCCGGCGCCTTGCCGCTGCCGGCGTCACCTGCGATATCGCCTCCGGCGCCGATGCCGTGACGGCCGCCGCGGCGGGCCCCCTGTGCGATACCGTGGTGGCCGCCATCGTGGGCGCCGCCGGGCTCGACTCAACGCTTGCGGCCGCACGCGCTGGCAAGCGGTTGCTGCTGGCCAACAAGGAATCCATCGTGATGGGCGGCGAACTGCTGCTCCAGGCGCTGCGCGAAGGCGGCGGCGACCTCATCCCGGTCGATTCCGAACACAACGCCATCTTCCAGTGCCTGCCCGGCGGCCGCCCCGCCCTGGGCCGCGCCGGCGTGCGCCGCCTCATCCTCACCGCATCGGGTGGGCCGTTCCGTGGCCGCAAGCGCGCCGACCTGGGCACCATCACGCCCGATGAGGCATGCGCCCACCCCAAGTGGTCCATGGGCCGGAAGATCTCGGTTGATTCGGCAACCCTGATGAACAAGGGCCTGGAGGTCATCGAGGCACACCACCTGTTCGGCGCGCCGGCCGATGCCATCGATGTGGTGGTCCATCCGCAAAGCCTGGTCCATTCGATGGTCGATTATGTCGACGGCTCGGTGCTGGCCCAGTTGGGCAACCCGGATATGCGCACCGCTATCGCCTGTGCGCTGGCCTACCCGGAACGCATCGACGCCGGCGTGGCGCCGCTCGACATGGCCGCCCACGCGCGGCTGGACTTCGAGCAGCCTGACCTGGATACCTTCCGCTGCCTGGCCCTGGCGTTTGCCGCCCTGCGCGCTGGCGGGGATGCTACGGCCATCCTGAACGCCGCCAACGAGGTGGCGGTGGAGGCCTTCCTCGCCGGCACCCTCCCCTTCCTGGGGATCGCAGAGGTGGTTGAGAGAGTTCTTGAGGAACTGCCGGCCAATCCCGTGGTCGATGTCCAGACCCTTGTCGAGCGTGACGCTGAAGCTCGGCGGGCCGCCCGGGGCGTGCTCCACCGCGCTTACTGCTAAACTCGTTCCACCCAACGTTTTTTCGAGACCCGCCCCCTCAGATGAGCCCATTCCTCGGTTCCGTGTTCTGGCTGCTTGTGACGCTTGGCGTCCTGGTGACCTTCCACGAATTCGGCCACTACTGGGTCGCGCGCCGCTGTGGCGTTCGCGTGCTGCGCTTCTCCGTGGGCTTTGGCCGCCCCCTGTGGCGCCGCGTCGCGAAGGACGGCACCGAATACCAGATTGCCGCGATCCCGCTGGGCGGTTACGTGAAGATGCTGGACGCCCGCGAGGGTGACGTGCCCGAAAGCGAGCGCGCCCAGGAATTCACCGGCAAGTCGGTATGGAAGCGCATCGCCATCGTCGCGGCGGGCCCGGTGTTCAACCTGGTATTCACCATCGTGGCCTTCTGGGCCATGTACATGGTGGGCCGCCCCGATGTGGCCCCCATCATCACGGCCGCGCCAGGCACACCTGCCGCCGTCGCCGGCATCCATCCGGGCGACCGCCTGCTGGCGGTCGATGGCACGAACGTTTCCACCTGGAGCGATGCCACCGACGTGCTGTTCAACGGCCTGCTTGGCAACGAGCCAGTGCCGGTGCACGTGCGCGGAACGGATGGCGCGGAGCGCAACGTCGTGCTCCCGGTCCAGAACCTCGCCTTCGGCGACGCCGGCAAGCGTTATCACGAGCTGGGCCTCGACCTGCAGTCGCCGCCCGCCATCGTCAGCGAAGTGGTGCCGGGCGACCCGGCCGCCCTCGCGGGCCTACGTCCCGGCGATCGCATCACGAGCATCAACGGCAGTGCCGTGGATGATTTCGCCTCCTTCACCAAGATGGTGCAGGACCAGGCCGCGAAATCACCGAAGCTCGCCCTCGGCATCCAGCGCGATGGCCAAGCCTCCACGATCGATGTCACCGCACGGATGAAGTCCGAGCAGGGCCAGCCCACCCGCTGGCTGGTCGGTATCGCGGGCAAGCCGATGGAAGCCGCCACGCTCCGTTATGGGCCGGTTCGCGCCTTCACCGAGTCCCTGCGTGCCACCTGGACCGGCACCACATCCACGCTGGGCATGATCGGCAAGATGCTCTCGGGGCAGGCCTCGGCGAAGAATATCTCCGGCGTCATCGGCATTGCCCAGGTGGCCAACAGCGCGGCCAACCAGGGCCTCGGCTGGTTCCTCAACTTCCTGGGCCTGGTGTCGCTGAGTCTTGCGATCTTGAACCTGCTGCCCATCCCCGTCTTGGACGGGGGACACCTGCTGTATTACCTTATTGAGTTGGTCAAAGGCAGCCCGGTCAGCGAACGCACCATGATCGCCGGCCAGTACGTTGGGCTCGCCTTGCTGTTCACACTGATGGGGTTGGCGTTTTTCAACGACATCCAGCGAATGCTCGTCTCGTGACGGGCGCGCATCTGTCTTACCCCGGCTACGGGCGCTTGCGCGCTCGCGGCCAGACGATGCCGGGCATGAGTCCGGCACGTGCTCCTCTTCGGTCCCCGGCCTCGTCCGCCGGTGGCTGGAATTAACCCATTGGAATCGACGATGAAGCGTATCGCCGCCCTGATCCTGCTTGCCTCCCTGTCCGCCAATGCGCTTGCCTTCGAGCCGTTTGTCGTTTCCGATATCCGTATCGATGGCCTGACCCGCATTGCGCAGGGTACGGTGCTGAGCTACCTGCCGATCGAGAAGGGCGACACCGTCAGCGATGACAAGGCACAAGCTGCCATTCGCGCCCTTTACCAGACCAAGTTCTTCAGCGATGTGGAAATCGATCGCGAAGGCGACATCCTGGTCATCAAGGTCATCGAGCGCCCGGCTATCGCCAAGCTCACCCTTCGTGGCAACAAGGACATCAAGGAAGACGACCTGCGCAAGGGCCTGAAGGAGATCGGCCTGGCCGAGGGTGAAACCTTCGATCGCCTGTCGCTCGATCGCGTCCAGCAGGAACTGATCCGCCAGTACTACAACCGCGGCAAGTACAACGTGTCGGTCGATCCGCACGTGACCCAGCTGGATCGCAACCGCGTCGCCATCGATATCGAAATCCGCGAAGGCAAGGCTGCCAAGATCAAGGAAATCAACGTCGTCGGTAACAAGGCGTTCACGGACAAGCAGATCCGCGACGGCTTCGAATCGAATACCTCCAACTGGCTGTCCTGGTACTCCAAGGATGACCAGTATTCGCGCGAGAAGCTCTCGGGCGACCTGGAAAAGCTCAGCAACTACTACATGAACCGCGGCTACGCCGATTTCGGTATCGACTCCACGCAGGTGGCGATCAGCCCGGACAAGCGCGCCATGTACGTGGATGCCAGCGTGAAGGAAGGCGAGGTCTACACCGTCTCCGACGTGAAGCTGCTGGGCGAGCTCATCCTGCCGGAAGAGACCCTGCGCAAGCTGGTCTACATCCACAAGGGCGATACCTTTAACCGCGCTGCCATCGAAGCCTCGTCGGACGCGATCAAGGCCATCCTCGCCAACATCGGTTACGCCTTCGCCAAGGTCACGCCGGTGCCGAAGCTGGACAAGGACAAGCGCACTGCCGATCTAACCCTGTTCATCGAACCGGGCAAGCGCGTGTACGTGCGTCGCGTGGTGTTCCAGGGCAATACCCGCACCGAAGACGAGGTGCTCCGCCGCGAAATGCGTCAGCTTGAAGGCGCGTGGTACTCGCAGGGCGCGATCGATCGTTCGAAGACCCGCCTGCAGCGCCTCGGTTACTTCAAGACCGTCGATATCGACAAGCAGCTCGTGCCCGGCACGGTCGACCAGGTCGACCTGACCGCGAAGGTGGAAGAACAGTCCGCCGGTTCGCTGATGTTCGGCGTGGGCTACTCGCAGTATTCCGGCATCATCCTGTCGGCATCGGTGTCGCAGAACAACTTCATGGGCACCGGTGACCGCTTCTCGATCGGCGCGGAAACCAGCACGTACTACAAGCGCGTCAACGCCAGCTACGTGAACCCGTACCTCACCGACTCCGGCATCTCGCTCGGCTATAACCTCGGTTACAGCAAGCTCGATTACGGCGATACCGACCTGGCGAACTACACCTACAGCACCAAGTCGTTCGAAACGACCCTGTCGTTCCCGATCACCGACTTCGATTCGCTGTCGACCAGCCTGGGTATCAGCTCGAACCTGATCAACAGCTCCTACTACACGCCGCGCCAGCTAACCGCTTATCAGGATGCGCTGGGCAACAAGACGATCCATTCGTGGACCTCGAGCCTGGGCTACACCCACGATACGCGTAACAGCTACTGGGCGCCGACCCGCGGCGGCCAGCTCTCGCTGTCGATCTCGGGCGCGCTGCCGGGTTCCACCGTGCAGTACTACAAGATCTTCGGCGAAGCCAACCACTACTGGCCGATCGGCAAGGGCTTCGTGCTCTACCTCGATGGCCAGGTCGGCTACGGCAAGACCTACGGCCAGACGTACGACAACAACGGCTACGACATCGACCCGAGCACGGGCCAGGTTCGCGTGGATTCGAACGGCAACCCGGTTACCCTCTACAAGAAGGGCGACAAGGTGGCGTTCCCGTTCTGGGAGAACTACTACGCCGGTGGCGTGCGTGACGTACGTGGCTTCCAGGACAACACCCTGGGCCCCCGCCTTTGCGATGGCGGCAGCGCCAGCTCCACCCCGGACAAGAAGAACAATTGCTCGGGCGGCTACTACAGCTACGGCCAGCCGGTCGGTGGCGCGTTCAAGACCCTCGGCACGGCGCAGGTGTTCCTGCCCCTGCCGTTCCTGAAGGACGTGAATACCGCCCGCGTGTCGTGGTTCATGGACGTGGGCAACGTGTACGAGAACGTGGGTGCCTTCAAGGCCAGCGAACTGCGTGCCTCCACCGGCCTGTCCCTGCAGTGGCAGGCGCCGATCGGCCCGCTGATCATCAACTTCGCGGTGCCGTTCCGTAAGCAGCCGGGCGATAACCGCTTCGTCGAGCGCATCCAGTTCACGTTCGGCAACCAGTTCTAAAAACGCCGTAACGCGGTTTTGTACAATCCCGGGGTGGCAAGGTCCCAACCTTGCCACCCCTTCTCTTTTGGGAGTCCCCCCGTGAGCGGCAACCCCCACTACACCCTCGCCGAACTCGCCGAGCGCTTCGGCCTGGAAGCGCATGGCGACCCGGCCACCTCCGTCGATGGCGTAGGCACGCTGGCCGCGGCCACGCCTTCACAATTCACATTCCTGTCGAACTCGAAGTACACCTCGCAGCTGGCCGATACCCAGGCCGGCATCGTGGTGCTGAGCGCCGATGCCCTGCCCTTGCGCAAGGGTGCGGCCCTTGTGGCCAAGGATCCCTACGTGGCCTACGCGAAAATCGCGGCGCTGTTCGAACCCATGGCCGATGCCCCCCGAGGGATCCACGCCAGCGCGGTGGTCGCCCCTTCGGCACGCATCCACGCCACGGCCAGCATCGGCCCGTGCTGCGTGGTGGAGGATGGCGCGGTCGTCGAAGAAGGCGCCATCCTGGGGCCCCATTGCACGATCGGCCCAGGGTGCGTGGTGGGTGCGGGCTCGCGGCTGGTTGCCCGGGTCACCCTCGTGATCCGCGTGACCCTTGGCAAGCGCGTCCTGGTCCATCCCGGCGCGGTGATTGGCTCTGATGGCTTTGGCCTCGCTTTTGACCGCGACCATTGGGTGAAATTGCCCCAGCTGGGCGGTGTACGAATCGGCGACGATTGCGAGATCGGCGCCAATACCACCATCGATCGCGGCGCCCTGGAAGACACGGTCCTCGAAGAAGACGTGCGCCTGGATAACCAGATCCAGATCGCCCACAACGTCCATATTGGGGCCCATACGGCCATGGCAGGGTGCTCTGCGGTGGCCGGTAGTGCGAAAATCGGCCGTTACTGCCTGATCGGCGGCAACGCGGGCATCCTCGGCCACCTCGAAGTGGCCGACCGGGTTACCATCACCGCGAAAAGCCTGGTCACGGCATCCATCCGGGATGCTGGCGAGTATTCGTCGGGCTCCCCGCTGCAGGAAAACCGCCAGTGGCGGAAGAACGCGGCGCGAATGAAACACCTAGATGAGTTTGCGCGCCGCCTGGCGGCGCTGGAAAAGGACAAAGGGCAATGACCGAAATGAAAGCTGCCGTGACGCTCCCGGTGGATGTCGAGCAGATCCAGCGGCTGCTTCCGCACCGCTATCCGTTCCTTCTGGTCGATCGCGTGACCGAGATCGACCCGGGCAAGACGATCACGGCGATCAAGAACGTCACGATCAACGAGCCGTTCTTCCAGGGTCATTTTCCCGGCCACCCGGTCATGCCCGGCGTGCTCATCGTCGAAGCCATGGCCCAGACCGCCGGCCTGCTCACCCAGATCACCAGCCAGGTCGAGGGTGCCGCCGGCAGCCCGCTGTTTTATTTGGTGAAGGTGGATAACGCGCGCTTCTCGGCCGTGGTTGCCCCGGGCGACCAGCTCGTCATGAAGGTATCGCTCAAGCGTCTCATCCGCGGCATGGGCCTGTTCGAGGCCAGCGCCACGGTCGACGGTAAGGTCGTCGCGTGTTGCGAGCTGATGTGCGCCGCGAGGAACGACAAATGATCCACCCGACCGCGCAGATCGATCCTTCCGCGCGGATCGCGGATAACGTCAGCATCGGTGCGTTCACCATCATCGGCGCCGACGTGGTCATCGGCGAAGGTACAAGCATTGGGCCGCACGTGGTCATCGAAGGGCCGACCACCATCGGCCGCGATAACCGCATCCTGCAGTTCGCCTCCATCGGTGGGCCCCCGCAGGACAAGAAATGGCAGGGTGAGCGCACGGAAGTCGTCATCGGCGATCGCAACCTCATCCGCGAATTCGTCACCGTCAACCGTGGCACGGGCGATGGTGGCGGTGTCACGCGCGTCGGCAACGATAACTGGCTGCTCGCGTACGTCCATATCGCGCATGATTGCCAGGTGGGTAACCACGTGGTGTTCTCCAATTATTCCGCGCTGGCCGGCCACGCCGAAATCGGCGACTGGACCATCATGTCGGGCTATTCCGGCGTGCACCAGTTCTGCAAGGTGGGCGCGCACGCGTTCATCGGCATGGGCTGCCTGGTCGGCTCCGACGTACCGCCGTTCGTGATGATGGCCAACGAGACCCGCGGCCGCCCGCGCGGCATCAACAGCGAAGGCCTCAAGCGTCGTGGTTTCGATACCGCCCGCATTGCCGCGATCAAGCGTGCGTATCGCACGCTTTACATGGCTGGCCTACCCCTGGCCGAGGCGCGCGAGCAGTTGGTCACGCAGGCTGAAAACAGCGAAGACGTGCGCCAGATGCTCGAGTTCCTCGATCGCAGCGAGCGCTCGCTCGCACGGTGATGGCCGTGCAGCACGCCCCCCTCATCGCGTTGATCGCCGGCGAAGACTCCGGCGATCAGCTCGGCGCCGACCTGCTCGATGCATTGCGCGCCCGCTACCCCGGTGCGCGCTTTGTTGGCATTGGCGGCCGGCGCATGATGGCCCGTGGGTTCGAATCCTGGTTTGATATCCGGGAGCTCTCGGTCATGGGCTTTGCGGAGGTGGTGAAGCACCTGCCGCGATTGCTCAAGCTGCGTAAGGCCCTGGTACAACGCCTGCTCAATGAGCGGCCGGATGTCACCATCGGTATCGACGCGCCCGACTTCAACCTGGGCGTGGAGCGCAAGTTGAAAGCCGCAGGGCTGCGCACGGTCCACTATGTGAGCCCCTCGGTCTGGGCCTGGCGCGAAAAGCGCGCGGAGAAGATTGGCCAGTCGGCCGACCGCGTGCTTTGCCTGTTCCCGATGGAACCCCCGATCTACGCAAAACACGGCGTAGACGCGCGCTTCGTTGGCCACCCGCTGGCCGATACCTTCCCGATGGTTTCTGATCGCGCCGGTGCGCGCGATGCCCTTGGCATCCCGAGCGGGGTTCCGGTGCTGGCCGTACTGCCGGGCAGCCGGCCGAGTGAGATCGAGCGCATCGGCGCCATCTTCATCGATGCCGCGAAGCGCATCGCCGCCACCCTGCCGAACCTGCAGATCGTGGTGCCGGCCGCCAACGAACGCGTGCATGCGCGCCTACGCGAACTGCTTTCAGGATTCCCCGGCACCCCGCCCCTCCTGACGGACGGACACTCGCACGAGGCCATGCTGGCGGCCGATGTCGTGTTGCTCGCCTCCGGCACGGCCACGCTCGAGGCCATGCTGGCCAAGCGGCCGATGGTGGTGGGGTACCGGGTGTCGCCCACGAGCTACCGCATTGCGAAAGCGCTGCGCATGCTGAAGACCGACGTTTACAGCCTGCCGAATATTCTTGGCCGTGCGTGCGGCCTCGGACGCGCTTTGCTGGTGCCCGAATTCATGCAGGATGACTGCACGGCCGCCCATCTCGCCGACGCCACCCTGGCCATGCTGGGCGACAGTGAACGGCGTGGCGCCATCGTGGCGGCGTTCGAGTTTCTTCACCAGGAGTTACGCGGCGGGCTCGAGGGCCGCGCGGCGGACCATGCGGCCGACGCCATCGCCGATTTCATCACCGCCCCCGCCGTGGCCGCCGCCGGCGCGACACACTAGGTTCCGCCCCGTATGCCGCGCAAGACCAACATCACGCGCCAGCTGAGCCCCGACCTGGTGGTGGCCGGCGTCGATGAGGCGGGCCGCGGCCCGCTCGCCGGCCCGGTCGTCGTGGCCGCGGTCATCCTCGATCCGGCAAAGGTCATTCGGGGCCTGAACGACTCCAAGCAGTTGGACGAAGCGACCCGCGAGAAGCTGTACGGGCGCATCGTGGAGCGCGCCCTGGCCTATAGCGTGATCTTCGTCGAGCGCGAGGAAATCGACACCATCAACATCTTCCAGGCCACGATGGTGGGCATGACCCGTGCGCTGATGGGCCTTTCGCTAGCCCCTACCATGGCCCTGATCGATGGCAACCGCCTGCCACGCACCCTGCCCTGTACGGCGCAGGCGGTGATCGGTGGCGATGCCACGGAGCCTGCCATCAGCGCTGCCTCGATCCTGGCCAAGGTCAGCCGCGACCGGCACATGAAAGGCCTGGACCAGTTGCACCCGGGCTATGGTTTCGCCAGGCACAAGGGCTATGGCGTGCCCGAGCACCTCGACGCTCTCGAGCGCCTGGGCCCCTGCGATGCCCACCGTCGCAGCTTCGCGCCAGTGAAGCGATGGTTCGAGCCGGAAGGCCTGGGCCTGCCCGTGGCCGACCTGTTCCCGGCAACAACCTGAACCTGGCTTGCCGCGTTGGCATAGAACCCTAAAGTCCCCGCCGAGATGGCCGATAGCCCAGCTAACGCCCCCCACATGCCCCGGGCGTCCGCTTTAGCCATCGAAACAGGGATTACCATGAAGAAGATCGCCATCGCCGCCGTGCTGATGCTCGCCGCCCCGCTGTCCGCGCAGGCCGCGTGTGCCGTCAAGGATTTCGCCATCGACGGCTTTGCCGTGAAACTGCAGCAGGGTTCGGGCCAGCCGCGTTTCAGCATGAAGGGCAACCTCGTGAACAAGTGCGGCGAAGCCGCCGCCGCCCAGATCCGCATCGACGCGAAGGATGCCTCGGGCAAGGTCATCGCCAGCAAGCAGGGCTGGCCGGCCGGTACCTCCAACATCGACCCGGGCAAGAGCGTCGATTTCGACCTGGGCCGCCTGTTCCGCTACTCGCCGGAAATGTCGGACTACACGGTCGTCGTTTCGGACGTGAAGGCCTGGTAAACCGCTTCTACAGTGCCAGCCAGGCGACCTTGTCGCCTGGCTGGAACGGCGTTTCGCGCGAGGGCAACCAGACCAGCGCATGCGCCGATGCCAGGTTGCTCAGCATGTGCGAGTCCTGCCGTGGCAGCAGGGCCAGGCGCGCGACCGCGTCGCTCATATCCAACCGCATGCGAACCAGGCGATCACGCTCGTTATCGGCCTCGACGGGACCGTCGAGCACGCCATGCCGCCATTCGGGCTGGGCCGCCGTTTCGCCTTCCAGATGGCCAAGCACGGCCCGTGCATGTACTGCCAGGCACACAAGCACCGCGGCGGGATTGCCCGGCATCCCAAGGAGTGCCCGGCCGTCGCGCATGCCGAACCACAGCGGCTTGCCGGGCTTCTGGGCCACTTTCCAGAAGACCTTGCGCACACCCAGCCGATCAGCCACGAGCGGCACGAAATCGCGATCGCCCACGGAGACCCCGCCACTGGTGACGACGAGGTCCGCACTATCCAGCGCCGCGCTCATCGCTTCTTCCAGCGCTGCCTCGTCGTCGCGCACGTAGGCAACCACGGGTTCGCCGTAGCCATTCTCCACGAACCAGGCGCGCAGCAGCGGCCCGTTCGCGTCGTAGATCTTTGCCGGCAGCAGCTCTTCGCCGGCGCGCACCACCTCATCGCCAGTGATAAGCACGGCGACACGAGGGCGGCGACGTACATCCACACGATCGACGCCGGCCATCGCCAAGGCAGCGAGGATGCCCGCATTGACGCGCTGGCCGGCCTGGGCAATGACCGTGCCTTCGACCAGTTCCTCTCCTTCATAGCGCACGCCTTCCCCTGCTCGGACGGCTTCGCGCAGCGTGATCTCATCCCCATCGCGATCGACGATCTCCTGGCGGGCGACGCTGTCGGCGCCCTCGGGAAGCATGCCACCGGTAAAGATGCGCACCGCCTGGCCAGGGCCCACGACCGCGCTGGCGATTTCGCCCGCCGCGGCGGTGCCCACCAGTGTGCGCGGCCGTTCGCCATCGCGGCTGCGCACGGCGTAGCCATCAAGCGAACTTTGCGTAAAACGGGGCAAGGCGATGCGTGACCGCGGCGATTCAGCGAGCACGGCCCCCAAGGCAAGTTCCACGGGGACGCGCTGCGTACCCAGCGCCTGTAACGATTCCTCATAACGCGCAAACGCCTCGGCCAGCGGCAGTAGCGCCATGTCAGCCTGCCTCGCCATAGCCGCCCGAATGGCGCCCACCGCCACGGCCTGTCTCGAGCAGGTGTACCAAACCGGGCAAGGTGGCCGCCAGCGACTCGCTGGCGCCGCCGCGGCTACCGGGGAAGGTCAGGATCAAGGTATCGCCCGCGTAGCCCGCCACGCCCCGCGAGAGCATCGCAAATGGCATGCGCTGCTGGCCGAACGCACGGGCGGCCTCCATGATTCCGGGAATCTCCACATCGAGCATGGGTTTCACGCAATCCACCGTGACATCGCGCGGGCCAAGCCCTGTTCCGCCCACGGTAATCACCAGCTCCACCTTGCGCTCGCGTAGCGTACGCAAGGCGCCGCCTAGCACATGCGCATCATCGGGTAGCACCGTGTACTCGATGGGCGAGAATCCCGCGGCCTCCAGGGCATCGCGTACGTATGTACCTGCCGTATCCGGCTTGGCGCCGCTGGCCACGGTATCGGAGAGCACCACCACGGCGGCGCTGCGCGGTTGTGCCAGCGTGCGGCGGTAATGTGATTTGCCGCCCAGCTTGCGCTCAAGACGGCAGTCCTCGATGTGTAGTTCCTCGGGCTCGGCATAGGGCTTGAGCATGTCGTACAGCGTCAGCGCGGCGAGGCTTGCCGCGGTCAGCGCTTCCATTTCCACGCCGGTAGGCCCGATGGTTTCCACCTCGGCGATGACGCGCACCGAATTATCGGCCAGTTCGTAGGTCACGTCCGCGCGGTGAATAGGCAGCGGGTGGCATAAGGGAATGAGCTCATCGGTACGTTTGGCCGCGAGAATGCCAGCCACACGGGCTGTCTTCAGTGGATCGCCCTTCTCCGTGTCGCCACTACGTAACAGGGCGATGCAGTGCGCAGGCGCATGAAGGGTTGCTGTCGCGCGCGCAACGCGCTTCGAATCCGGCTTCTGGCTAACGTCTTTCATCCGTGGCTCGCGTGGGAATGGTGACGGTGTGGTTTCGGTTCCGGCCCATCGAGGTCGTCCCGGATGCAGCAACCCTCGACGAACGCACTGCTACCGTCCACGTAGAATTCTTCCTTCCAGATCGGCGCCGTGTGCTTCACCGCATCGACCGCGTGGCGGCAGGCCTCGAATGCCTCGGCGCGGTGCGGTGCACGCACCACGCAAACAATGGCAACGTCGCCGATCGCCAGATCGCCCAGCCGGTGCACGACACGCACGTATGGCACGTTGAATCGGCGGCGGGTGTCCTCTTCCACCTCACGGATCACTTTCGCGGCCAGCGGCTCGTGCGCGGTGTAGGCCAGGTGGAGCACCTGGCGGCCCTCGTGGTGGTCGCGCACGGTACCTACGAACATGGCCAGGCCGCCGCATTCCGGGTGTGAGTCCAGCTCAAGCAAGGGCTCGATCGCCAGCGGTTCATGGGAAAGCACGGTGTGCACCATCGTCAGCCCCCCGCCACGGGGGGCAGCAGCGCAATACGCCCATCAGCGGGAAGCGGATCGGCCCGGCGTACGATGGTGTCGCCCGAAACGCATGCGCAGCGTTCCAGCGAACCGGCAAGTTCGGGGCGCGCCGTCGCCAGCAGCGCCAGGGCTTCGCCCACCGTGCTTACCCCAGCGGGGGCGGTCATGCCGTATTCGCGCGTTCCGGCCAGCCGCTCCAGGTTGGCGTAGAGCTCAAAAGTAATGGCGATCATGGAATCTCTCGGGTGGGTTCAGCCGCCCATGGCGTGCATGGTAACCGCTCGCTCGACAGGGCCCGGGCGGGACGCGTAGCCGGCATCTTTCAGCCATACCGCTCGGCGCACCGTCGCCGAGAGCGTTTCGTCGTCCACGCCTTCGCGCATGCGCGCGCCCAGCGGCGTGCCGACCGGGGAGAACAGGCAGGTGAATAGTTCGCCCGTGGCGGTGAGGCGCAGGCGATCGCACGTGGCGCAGAACGGATGCGAGACGGTGGAAATGATGCCCAGCGGGTAATGCCCATCCACACGATAGGGCGAGGCCGGGTCACTGCTGCGTGGCAGTGCTTCAACAGTATGGCTGGTACCGATCGCCTCGAGCATCTCCGCCTCGCTGACCACGGCGTCCCGGCGCCAGTGTCCGGGGGCATCCAGCGGCATGTATTCAATAAAGCGCAGCGGAAGGCCCCTGGCCATGGCCCATTCCAGCAAGGGGACCAGCTGGCCATCGTTTTCGCCGCGCACCACCACCGCGTTAAGTTTGATGGATGCACCGGCATCAACCAGGGCCTGTATGCCATCCAGCACCGGTGCCACATCGCGCAGCGTGAGCTTGCGGAACACCTCCGCGTCCACCGCATCCAGGCTGACATTGAAATCATCAACGCCTGCGGCCACGAGGGTGGCCGCCACGGGGGCGATACGTGAGGCATTGGTGGTCATGGAGAGACGGCGCAGGCCCCGTTCGCGCAGCGCACCGATCTCGCGAACACACGCCACCAGATCGGGGCGAAGCAGCGGCTCGCCACCCGTCAGGCGGATCTGGTCGATGCCCTGTTCCACGAACAGCCCGGCCAGCCGCACGACCTCGTCGCGCGCCAGCAGGCTCTTGCGCGGGAGCCAGTCGGGGTGCTCAGGCATACAGTACGTACAGCGAAAATTGCAGCGATCTGTCAGCGAGATCCGCAACTTGCGCTTGGTACGGCCGTGGCTGTCGATCAGTGGGGACATGGGCCTAAGGTATGCCACATCGGGCCGGACTTCACGTACGTCCATGACCTTTGGCAGTGAATTTTCCGCAGCGCGTCACGGGGAGCCTGAAAAAAAGGTGCATCGAATGCGAAAAATCTTCTTCAACCCTATTTTCAGCGGACGAAAGCAACGCTAGAGTGAGTCGCCCGCTGGGCACCGGCCTTTAAGGGCCGCCTCATTCGATCAAAGTGACAAGGAATATCATGGCCACGACCAAAAAAACGGCGGCAAAGAAGGCCGCTGCCAAGGCTCCCGCCAAGGCTGCTAAGGCGCCTGCCGCGCTCAAGCCGATCAAGGATCCGCTGTCGAAGTCGTCGCTCGTCTCGCACATCGTCGAGCAGAGCGGTGTGGATTCGAAGAGCGTGAAGGCCGTCCTGGCTTCGCTCGAAGGCGCGATCAGCGCTTCGGTCCACAAGAAGGGCGCTGGCACGTTCACGCTGCCGGGCCTGCTGAAGATCACCTCCGTTGCCGTGGCTGCCAAGCCGAAGCGCAAGGGTAAGGATCCGTTCACCGGTGAAGAGCGCTGGTTCGCTGCCAAGCCCGCCTCGGTGAAGGTCAAGGTCCGTCCGCTCAAGAAGCTGAAGGACGCCGCCGCCTGATCCCTTGCGGCGGCCTGAGCCGCCGCGGATCGACGAGGTACCTGAAAGCCCCTGCCTTACGGCGGGGGCTTTTTTTTGCTCATTCGCTTTGGCGAATGAACCGATTCGCTGGCGCGTGGCCGAAGGCGAGGCAGGCACTTGACGACAACTGTAGTCAGGCGCATGCTGCCTACAAATGTAGTCAGGAGCTTGGCATGGCAAAGAAGACCATTGGCGACCAGGAACTCGCCTTGTTGCAATACATCGAGGACGCACCAAAAAGTTCGGTCGCCGAGGTGTGCGCAGGCTACGGCGAAGCGCGGGGGCTTGCCCGCTCCACCGTGCTCACCATGATGGAACGCCTGCGTGCCAAGGGCTACCTTACCCGCCGCAAAGCCGAAGGCGCCTATCGCTACAGCGTCACCGGCGAATCGGGCGAAGTAATGAGCGGCGCCGTCGCACGCTTTGTCGAGCGAACCCTGCAAGGCTCCGTATCACCCTTCGTCGCCTGGATGGCCGAACGCGGCCAGGTCAGCGACAGCGAATTGGCGGAACTGGAAGCCCTCGTCGGCCAGCTCCAGTCGCGGCGCAAGGAGCGTTAAGCATGGATACCCTCCTTGAAACGTTATCGGGCCGGCTCGTGGCCGCATCGCTACAGACGCTATTGTTCGCCACGTTCATATGGGTTCTGTGCCGCCTGATGCCCACGCTCAGTGCCTCCACGCGTTCATGGATGTGGTGGCTGGTGGGCGCGCAGATGCTGCTTGGCCTGTGCCTGCCCGGCACGATCGACCTGCCCCTCCTGCCTGCACACGAAACCGTCGCTGCAGCCACCACGAGCCAGCAGGCGGCAGTGACCCTTGCCGTCCTGCCCGATGTTCCGCTCGCCGACACCGCGGGATGGTGGTCCTGGACCACCGCGCTGCTTGCCGCGTGGGCCGTACTGGTCGCCGTGCAGATTGCCGTCGGCATCGCGCGCTGGCACCACCAGGCCGGTATCGTGGCCCGCGCCCTGCCCCATGATGATGTGCGCCTGGAAACGTTGTGCGCCCAGCGTGCTCGCGCCTTGGGGCTGCGCCGTTCGCCGCGCCTTGCCGTATCCGCTGAAGTGGATTCGCCGCAAGTGGTCGGCCTGTTCCGGCCCACCATCCTGCTGCCGCTGGACGATACGTTCGGCGACGAAGAGCGCGAGATGGCACTCATGCACGAACTCGCCCATGTCCGCCGGGGTGACCTTGTACTCGGCGGCATCCCGGCCCTCGCCCGCACCCTCTTTTTCTTCCACCCCATGGCTTACGTCGCGGTGCGCGAATACGCCCTGTGCCGTGAGGCCGCCTGTGATGCCCTTGCCGTCGATCGCGGCCGTCTCGCTCCCGGTACCTACGGGCGTCTGTTGCTCCGCCTTGGCGTCGCGCCGCATCCGCACCACGCCCTGCCCGGCGCCTCGCCCACCTTCCGCATCCTGAAACGGAGACTCGATATGCTTGGCCAATCGCAGGACGCCCGCCCGCGCGTCGCCACCACGCTGTTTGTCGCCACCCTGGCCCTCGCTGCCGCACTGCCCTGGCGTGTCGTCGCCGCCTCGCAGCAGGTGGATGCGCCCATGCGCATCGCCGCGGCCACGGCGCAAACCGATGCGCCTGTGAGCATTGACGCACCCGCGGCAAAGCCGGTGGCCGCCGTGGCACCTGCGCCCACGGTGGCAGCCGCACCCGCCGCGGCTCCCACGCCTGTCGCAGCACCCACCGCCGTCGCGGTCATCGTGGACAAGGGCCGCCCTGCCAATCCGCCCCTCAAGCATGCCAAGCCGATGTTGGTACTGGCGTCCGCCACGCCTGCCACTGCCGCTACGCCGGCGACTCCCGCGACGCCAGCCACTCCCGCGACGCCTGCAACGCCTGCAGCTCCCCCAGCAGCACCCGCACTTGCAGCAGCCCCCTTGCGTGACCTGCCGGCGCCGCCGCCCCCTCCGCACGCACCGCCGGCACCGGCAGCCCCCGCCGCGCCAGCAGCACCCGCGCCGATGGCCGGCGTACACATCCACTCGATCTCGACCATCGAAGATCATGGCCCGCTGCACTCGCGTGGCACCGACGGGAAGGACGGCTACATCACCATCGTCAACGAAGACGGCCGGTGGGAACTGCGTGATCCGACCTACCTCGCTCGCATCCGAGCCATCTACGCCGATGCGTTCAAGGCCGCCCCACCGCCGCCGGCCACGGATCGCAAGCGCGAGATGGAACTCGACCAGCGCCAGGCCGTGCTTAATGAGCAGATGCAGAAGCTGGCCGAACGCCGGGCGGCACTTTCCGTCCAACAGGCGAACCCGACCCACCCCACGGACCGTGAAGCCTACGCCGAAGGCAACGCCGCGATTGGCCGTGAGCAAGCGGATATCGCACGGCAGATGGCCGAGATCGGCCGCCAGCGCGCTGAACAGGGCCGCACCCAGGCGGAGTGGGGCCGCACCCAGGCCGAGGCAGGCCGTATGGCGAACGAACAGGTACAAGCCGTCATCGCCGATGCCCGCCGCAACCACAAGCTGACGCCGATCAACTGACTCGCAGGCCGCGCTCCGGTATCGTGAGGGGCTTACCGCGCCATGCGGTGCCCCTCGCGATTCCCCGGAGGCAACATGCGGCTTCAACCCGGCCAGGCGATCAACGCCGACGCCCTGCTCTTCGATATGGACGGCACGCTGATCGACTCGCGCGTCGTCGTCGAAAAAATCTGGAAGCGCTGGTGTGATGAGGTGGGCCTGGACTGGCACTTTGTGCTGCCCCGCCTGCACGGTGTGCGCATGTACGATTCCATCAAGGAATTCGCGCCCATGGCCGGCCAGGATGTCGATACCGTCTACGAGCGCCTGTACCGCGAAGAAGTCGAGGACGTGGACGGTATCGTGCCCATCCCCGGAGCCATCGAACTGCTCGCTGCCCTGCCCGCGGATCGCTGGACGATCGTCACGTCGGCAGACACGGTGTTGGCCAGGGCCCGCCTGGGCGCTGCGGGCATCGTGCCGCCGCCGCGCATGGTGACGGGCGAAGTCGTCACGCATGGCAAGCCGCACCCTGAGGCGTACTTGCTCGGTGCCGAACGCATGCACGCCGCACCTGCGGATTGCCTGGTGTTCGAGGACGCGAAAGCTGGCATTGATGCAGGGCTCGCCGCCGGTGCGCGCGTACTGGCGATCGCGGGTGACCATCCCTCCGAGGTAGCCACGGGGGTCGAATGGGTCACCGACCTTACCTCCCTGCGTTATGACGGCATCCACGACGGAAAGGTGCGCCTCGTATGCACCTGAAGCTGCGCGCCCCCTACGAGAACCTGGTGACACTGGCGAACGTCATCACGCTGTGCTCGCTGACCTGTGCGGTACTGATCATCAATCGCGCACTATCGGGCGAACTCGCCTACCTGGGCACACTGTTCATCGCCTGCCTGGTCTGTGACGGCGCAGACGGGTTCGTGGCCCGCAAGACCGGCAAATCCAGCGACCTGGGCACGCAGCTGGATAGCCTCTCGGATGCGATCGCCTTTGGCGTGGTCCCGGTCGTGGTGGCCGGCACGTACCTGCGCTCGATCGGCGGCGAAGCCTTCCTTCCCGCACAGATCGCCTTCTGCGCCTGTGCGGTCATGCGCCTGGCCATGTTCAACGTGCAGAAGGACAAGACGATCTTCCTGGGCCTGAACACACCATCGGCCGCATCGCTGGTGGTGGTGCTTATCGCGATCGGCCGCTACAGCGGCGCGAGCTGGCCAGCCGAAACCATCCAGGGCGTGATCAACGTCATGCTGTTCGTGCTGGCCGCGTCCATGATCAGCCCGTTCCGCTACCTGAGCAGCAAATCGCTGAAGCTGAAGCTGAATGCCACCACCGTGCTCATTGGCGCCGTGTTTGTCGTCGGCTCGATCTGGTTCTCACCGTGGTCGGTGTACGCCTACCTCGTGGTGTATGCGTTGTCTGGCCCCATCACCGCGACATGGCTGTTGCTTCGCCGCCTGCGTCGCCCGCGCGGCCATCGCTAATACACGTCGCGGCGGTAACGCCCCGCCGCGGCCAGCGCTTCCACCTGGCGATCGCCAAGCACCTCGCGCAACGCGGCGTCCACGCCCGGGGCCATGCCGGCCAGGCTGCCGCACACGTAAATGCTCGCCCCGTCGTCGACAAAACGTCGTAACACGTCAGCGGCGGCACGAAGACGATCCTGCACGTAGCGCGGGCCGTGCGATTCGCGCGACCACACCAGGTCGAGACGCTCGATGGCGCCATCATCGCGCCAGCGCTCCAGTTCGTCCACATGCAGGCGATCGACGCGCTCGTGGCGCTCGCCGAACACCAGCCAGTTGCGCGTGTGGCCGCGCGCCGCGCGGGTCTTCAGCAGCGCGCGCAAGCCGGCAATGCCCGTACCGTTACCAATGAGCAGCACGGGCCTGGCATCCGCAGGGGCGTGAAAACCAGCATTACGCCGCACTCGCAGGTCGATGGTATCGCCCTCCCGCGCAAGCGCGGTAAGCCAGCCCGATCCCGCGCCGAGTGTACCGTCGGGGCTACTCTGCTGGCGTACGACAAGGTGCAGCTCGCCATCGGCAGGCACGGAAGCGATGGAGTACTCGCGGTGCGGCAACAGCGCGTCATGCCCGCGCGCACGGCGGGGGCCAATCTCGGCAATGTCGCCCGCATCCCAGCGAAGGTGCATGCCGTCATCGGGTACAAGCGACAGGTGGAAGCACGGCGCACCCGCGCTCCCGGGGTTGAGCAAGCGCCGCTCGCGCAGCCGCCACGGCTGATACGCGGGCCGCGACCAGTCCGGCTGCTCTTCCGCTCCCGCGAGCTGGGTCACCTGGCCCTGCCAGTGGCGCAACGCGCCATCGTCGCCATTATCAACATCGACCCGATCAAACCACGGCATCGCACCGCGCTCGCGTAACCACCGGTCCAGGTCACGGCCGAAAGCGCAAAAGTCTTCATAGTCACGATCGCCCAGCGCCAGCACGGCATACGTCAGGTGGTGCAGGTCAATGGCCGAACGCATGACCTCGCGCTGGAACGCGGTGGCGCTATCAGGAGCATCCCCCTCGCCCGTGGTGCTGGCCACGAAGAGTGCGCGAGCGTGGGAGGACAGGTCGGCGGCCGTCAGCGCCGCCATCTCGCGCAGGTCGACCGCCATACCACCGGCACGCAGCAACTCCGCTGTCCGCTCGGCCAGCTCCGTGGCGAAGCCTGTCTGCGAGGCATGCACCACCAGGATGCCATTCGGCGCGTGCCGGGCTTCAAGACGGCGGCGCGGCCATGCCACTGCGACAGCCCAGGTGGCCCAGCCCGCCGCGGCAACACCCGCCCAGGCAGCGCGGCCAGGCTGCCCGATATGCAGGCTGGAGAAATCCTGCCAGCGCGCGAACAGCACGATCGCCAGTAACAGCATGGCGCCGATACCGAGCTGCCCCGCCACGCTTTTCACCGCACGGCCTTCTTAAACGCTGGCGACATACGTTCCTCGAACTTGCCATCGCCCCGGTACAGGACGAACAACACGGCGATGTCATGCTGCTTCGCGTACGCCATGCCCTCGTCCGGGCCAAGCACTGTCATGGTGGTGCCGAGCGAATCGGCGTGCATGCAATCGTCACCCACGATGCTTACGGACGCGACGGTGTGCGCCACGGGATAGCCGGTACGGGGATCGATGTGGTGCGAGTAGAACTTGCCACCGGTCTCAAAGAAATGCCGGTAGTCGCCTGAGGTCGCGATCGCCTTATCCGTCAGCGAAACAATGCGCCCTACTTCATCGACATTATCGACCGCACCCGATGCAGCCCCTGGGCGCTCGATACCTATGTGCCACGGCGTGCCATCGGGCTTGCGGCCATGGGCGCGAAGTTCGCCGCCCACTTCGACCAGGTACGACGCCACGCCCTCGCGATCGAGGAACCGTGCCACCTGGTCCACGCCAAAGCCCTTGGCAACGGAGGAAAGATCGACATACACGCCGCCGGGCTGGAACGCCCGATGGCCGTTATCGTCAAGTTTGATGCGCTGCCATCCAACCCGTGCCCGCGCCGCGGCTATCGCCGCTGCGTCGGGCGTAACGTGCGGACGCTTGTCCGGGCCAAAGCCCCACAGGTTCACCAGCGGCCCCACGGTGGGGTCATAGGCGCCACCGGAATCCTGCGCCAGCGATAGGGCATAGCGCAGCACCGCATAAAACTCCGGCGGCAACGTTTGCCAGGTTCCCGCCGGTGCACGATTGAACCGACTGAGATCGGAGTCCGCTTCATACGTGCTCATCTGCGCGACGACGCGATCGACTTCCGCCTGAATGCCCCGCTCGATGGCCGCCTCGTCGGCTTTCGACGGCAGCACCGCGTTCACCGACCAGGTCGTGCCCATGGTTTCGCCTTCGAAGCGGCGGACATCAGTAGCGCTGGCGGTGAAACACATCAGCCACAGAAGCAAGGCCAGCCCCCTGTAGGAGCGCGCTTGCGCGCGATGTGGCTTGCGGCAACGTGCCTCGCGTGCAAGCACGCTCCTACAGGGAACGGCGATCACTGCGGCAGCACTTCCAGGGTGGCCGTGTAGGCGACGCGGCGCTGTTTCGCTTCCTTGCTCGAGGTCTTGTCATCCTCGGTCGAGGCGTTCACCCAGTACATGCCAGGCGTGGCGAACGTGAAGCTGAACTTGCCATCCTTGTCGGTCTGGGTGTCCATCTCGTCTTGCGCGTTGCGGTAGCGCGTGGCGCCATCGATCGCGGTCACCTTCAGGTTGCCGGCCGGCTTGCCATCCAGCAGCAGCTGGAACGTGGCCTTCTCGCCCGTGACCAGATCATTGGGCTGGGTGACCGGCACGAGCTCCAGGCCCTTGCCGGTGGGCTTGAGCGCCGCGCCCCCGGGCTTGCCCTGGGTCACGAAGGTTTCCACACGCGAGGCCATCTCGCTCACCTTCACGTCCTTCGCGTTGGCGGGGATTGCCGTCTTCAGGTCAGCCGCCGTGCCGCGCCAGCGCTTTTTCTGGCCATCCACTTCGTAATTCGCGAACAAGCCCTGGTTCACCAGCGCGATGCGGTACGTGCCCTTCTGCGGGACCGGCAGGTCGAACGCGCTGCGGTATTTGCCGGTCCACGGGTTCTCCGGCTTCACCTGCGTGCCATCCGGTGCGGTGATCACCAGTTGGTCCAGCTGCGCCGGGAAGTGGTCGGGGTAGTACAGGTCGTTGGAGACCGCGGCATCCACGGTCACCCACGCATCGTCGCTTGAAACGACGGTGCTAGAAGGAACGATCCACATCTTGTGCGCCTGGGCGCCAAAGGAAACGACCAGCGCCGCGGCAAGGGCGGCGCGAACAAACACATGCTTCATGGAAAGCTCCGGTCAGGGATTAAGGTCGAGGGTGATCTGGCCGAGTTCATCGGTACCCTTGGCGGCAAGGTGCACCGGCGCCTTCACCGGCCAGTCGAACGCGATGCGCTGCGTCTCGTGGCCGCCGACTTCACGCGCGGCCTCGACGATCAGTTCGTAGTGCCCGGGGGCTAGCGTGCCCAGCGGCGCCTTGCCATCGGTGAAGCGCAACTGGTGCTGCCCGGCGGGGCGCGTCGCGCCCGAGACGCCGTCAATCGGCATGGTCTGGTCGCGGCCGCTGCGGCGCCACCACTGGCGCATGTCCTTCAGCCACTTGGTGCCTTCGCCGCTGGCCTTCTTCACGTCGTACCACACCGCCAGGTTGGCGGCGACGCTGTGGTCTTCGCGTTCGACCCACACGGCAACGTAAGGGCGGTGGTATTCGGCGACCTTGAGCGTGGGGATCTCGACCGTGAGGTTCATATCCGCCGCAGCCACCGGGGCGGCGAGAAAACAGAGCGCGAGGGGAAGCATCCGGCGCATGGCGATCCTTGGGTTAGTGAATGAAAAGCAGGGCAAGCACCAGGGGCAGCACGAAGCCCAGCGCCACGAGGGGCCAGGTCATGCCGCGCTGGCTGGCGTGCATCTTGAGCAGGAGCAGGCCGGTGACTGCGAACACCACGCAGGCCAGTGCGAACACATCGATGAACCAGCGCCACGCGGGCCCGGTATTGCGCCCCTTGTGCAGGTCGTTGAACCAGGCAAGCCAGCCGCGATCGGTGGATTCGTACTGCACCTCACCCGTCTCGCGATCCATGCTCACCCAGGCGTCACCACCGGGGCGGGGCAACGAGACGTACACCTCGTCGTCGCTCCAGTCGCCGTCGCGGCCGGCGATGTCGGCCCCGGTCTGTTCACCCACGAAGGCGGCGACAGCCGGATCCACGGGCGCGGATTTGCGACCAGGGGCGACCAGGCGCCGCACCAGGTCGGCAGGCAGCGTAGCCCCGTGGCGCACCACCTTTGGGTTTGCCTCGATCTGGGCCGCGTGGTTCAGCGTGAACCCGGTGACCGAAAACATGAACAGCACCGCCAGCGATACCGCGGAACTGATCCAGTGCCAGCGGTGCAGGTGTTTGAGCCAGAACGCGCGGCGTGGCCGGTCAACGGTGTCGCGCATGCGTGGTCAGGGCCCCTGTTCGCGGTTCGGAAAGCCCGTCGATGTTAACCTCAATGCGAATCGTTCGCAATTAGCGGAAAGGGATGGGAAAGCCTGCCGCGACAACATGCGAACACCCCACCACGGAGCGTATGCTTGCCCACCATGCGCATACTCCTAGCCGAAGACGACGCCTCTATCGCCGCCGCGGTTCGCTCCGCCCTACAGCAGGGCGGCCATGCCGTCGATCACGTTTCTGAAGGCGCCAGCGCCGACCACGCACTGCGTGACCACGACTACGACCTGCTGGTGCTCGACCTGGGCCTGCCGCAGCTGGATGGCAGCGATGTGCTCAGCCGTGCCCGCAAGCGCGGCGCCAGTCTGCCCGTCCTTGTGGTTACCGCACGCGAGGGCCTAAAGGAACGCGTTCGCGTGCTCGACCTTGGCGCTGACGACTACCTGGTCAAGCCCTTCGCCCTGGCAGAATTCGAGGCGCGCGTGCGCGCCCTGCTCCGCCGCCGCGCCAGCAACGGCACGCCCGAATTCCGTATCGGCCGCCTGCGCCTGGATATCCCGGGCCACCGCGCCTGGATTGGCGATATGCCGCTGGACCTTACCGCGCGCGAATTCGGCCTTATCGAGGCCCTGGCCACCCGTGCCGACAAGGTCACCAGCCGCGCACAGCTGGTGGAAGCCCTGTGCAACTGGGATGAGGACCTGACCGACAACGGCCTGGATATCGCCCTGCACCGCCTGCGCAAGAAACTCCAGGGCTCGGGCACCAACGTGCGCACGATCCGCGGGCTGGGCTACCTGCTCGAAGAAACGGCCGATGCCTGAACGCCGCCATGCGGCGCGCCGCCCGGCGCGCCCCAGCCTGCGCCGGCGCCTCCTCACCTTCCTGCTCGTGCCCGTGCTCGGCGTGCTTGTGGTGGATGCCGTGGTGGGCTACTTCGTGGCGTTGGCCTACTCCAACCGCGTGCACGATGCCGATCTTTCCGATTCGGCGCTGACGCTGGCCGAGATGATCGGCAGCGATGCGCTGAACGGCGAATTGACCGCCCAGGCGCGCTTTCTGCTGGAGTACGACCCGGACGGGCGTAACTACTACGAAGTCATCAGCGACCACCACGGCCGGATCATCGGGAATGCCGAACTGGCCGTGCCCAGCCGAAACGCCGTGGAGGTGGACGCCGCGCCACTGCTTTATGACACCGACCTGGGGCATAAGGCCTTGCGCGCGGCGGTCATGCGGGTTGCCAATCGCCACGACCCGGGCGACACCATCACCATCAAGGTCGCCGAAAACCTCCGGGACCGCCACCAGCGCGCCAGGGAAATCCTCCTGCTCACGCTACCCATGCAGGCCCTCCTGATCATCGCCGTGCTCTCGCTGGTGTGGTTCGGCGTAAGCCACGGCCTGGGCGTGCTGGAACCGCTCACCACGCGCCTTAGCCGCCGTGGCCACGACCTGGGGCCCATCGGCGAGGAGGACGTGCCGGTCGAGATCCTGCCGCTGACACGCACGATCGATGACCTGTTCGCCCGCATGCGCAACATGCTGGGACTGCAGGAGCGCTTCATTGCCGATGCGGCACACCAGTTGCGTACGCCGCTGGCGGGTATCCAGCTGCACGTCGAGCGCGTCGGTGCAGGGGGCGATCCGGCACAGCAGCAGGATGCGCTTGCCCACATCCACCGGCTGGCGGCCCGTGCGGCGCGGACCTCGGCCCAGTTGCTGGCACTCACCCGCACCCAGTCACCCGACCTTCCCGACCATGACGGCATGGCCGTTATCGACCTGTCGCAGGTCGTGCCTGAAGCGGTGGGCATGCGTGTGCACCAAGCGCTTAACCTTGGGGTCGACCTGGGCTATGAAGGCGCCGAAGGCGCCTGCCTGGTGCGCGGTGATGCCCTGCAAATCCAGGAGGTGATCGACAACCTCGTGGATAACGCCTTCCATTACGCCGGCCGCGGTCATTGCGTGACGGTATCCGTGGCGTGCGCGGGCGATGATGCCGTACTGGCAGTGGATGACGACGGCCCGGGTGTGGAAGACGCCTTCCTCGATCAGCTGGGCGAGCGATTCTTCCGCGTGCCCGGGGGCGACGAGGATGGCACCGGCCTGGGCCTGGCGATCGTGGAAAGCATCGCCGAACGCCATGCGGCGCGGGTGCAATTCAGCCGTTCCGCGCTGGGGGGCCTGCGCGTGGAACTGCGCCTTCCGCGAATTCTTGCGGACCACTGAGCGGCGGAAAGCTCGCTGAAACCACACCTTGCGAGCATGCCAGCCATGAAAAGACGAAAGCGCGAGGCCCTGGCGTGAGCGATGCGACGGAATTCCAGTTCGAAGGCGGGCGCGATGGCGTCCTGCTGATCCACGGGCTGACCGGCACCCCCACGGAGATGCGCATCCTTGGCAAGGGCCTGAACCGTGCCGGCTTCACCGTGGTGGGCGTGCGGCTGGCGGGCCATTGCGGTACCGAGGACGACTTGCTGGCAACGACCTGGCAGGACTGGTACGCCAGCGTGGAAGCCGCCGCCGAACAACTGCGCGGCAAGGTCGATCGCCTCTTCGTGGCAGGTCTTTCCATGGGCGCCATCCTGGCCTTGCGGCTAGCCGCCGTGCGCCCCGAGTGGGTGGACGGGGTCGGCGTGTTCGGCGCCACCTTCCGCTATGACGGCTGGTCCATTCCCTGGACGGGGCGGCACCTCTCATTCGTCCTGCCGATCTTCAAGCGCCTCGGCATCGGGCGCACACGCAGCTTTATCGAACAGCCGCCGTACGGCATTCGCGATGAGCGACTGCGTGCGCAGATCAGTGCCGCCATGTTCTCCGGTGACAGCGAGGCCGCGGGATTGCCTGGTAACCCCTGGCATGCGCTGGCCGAGATGGTCTGGCTCGCACGTGACGTACGCAAGCGCTTGCCCGATGTCGTCGCGCCCTGCTTCATCGCGCACGCCGCGGATGACGATGTCGCGAGTACGGCGAATGCGGACATGGTAGCCCGGCGCGTGCGCGGCCCGGTCGAAATGTTGTTGCTGGCCGATAGCTACCACATGATCACGATCGATCGCGAGCGCCGTACGCTGATCGAGCGAAGCGCGGATTTCTTCACGCGCATCGCCCGCGATGCGCGTCCCGCGCGCATGGCCGCCTGAGCATGAACGGGCTGGCATTTGCGCTGTGGATCGCGAACCTGCTGCTGGATACTGGCGGCCAGCTGGCGTTCAAGGCGGCCGCTAGTGATGAGCGCGCCGGCGATGGGCTCGCCCGCTGGAAATACATGCTGGGGCGCCCGTGGATCTGGGCGGGCATGGCCTGCTACGTGGTCGAATTCGTGGTGTGGATCGCATTCCTCTCGCTCGTGCCGCTATCGGAGGGCGTACTCCTGGGTTCGATCAACATCGTGGCCATTATGATCGCGGGCCGTTTTCTGTTCCGCGAACGGCTGAGCCCCATGCGCGTCACCGGCATCCTGCTGGTGGCCGCCGGTGTCGCCATCGTGGGAGCGGGTACGTGAAGCGCTTCTATGTCATCGGTTTTGCGCTGCTGCTCGCGTTCGATACGCTCAACCTCGTGTGCTTCAAGCTGGCGGGCAACCATGCGTTGCCCGTGGAGATGAGCACGGCGTGGCTGGCGCGCGTGTTCTCGCACCCGTGGATCTATGGGGCCGTCGTGGGCTATCTCGGCGCGTTCGTAAGCTGGATGAGCCTGCTCAAGCATGCACCTGTCGGGCCCGCCTTCGCCGCGTCACACCTGGAAGTGGTGAGTGTGATGGTGCTGTCGTACTGGGTATTCAGCGAACCGGTGACCCCGACACAAATGCTCGGGGCGCTGGCCATCGTGGCAGGCATCATCTGCCTGGCATTCGCCGAAGGCGATGAAGGCACCGGCGATGTGGTTCCGGCCTGAGCGCGAAGCGCCACCAACCGCGGGCATGCCGCTTGGCATGGCCGATCTGGGGGGCGAGGTACGTGCCCCGCTGACAGCACTTGCTGCGCAGTGGCTTGGCGTAGAAGAGACGCAACTGGAATGTTCCGGTACCGCGGCGTTGACCGTCGCGCTTACCGCACTCGCGGGCCACGCACGCAGCCGTCGCGAGGTGGCCATACCCGCCTTTACCTGTCCACTCGTACCCCTGGCGATTCGCCGCGCCGGCCTTGAGCCTCGCCTGGTTGATGTGCGACCCGGTCACTTCGACATGGATCCCGATCGACTGGCCGCGGCCTGCGGTGAGAACACACTCGCCATCGTGCCGACCCACCTGGGTGGGCGCACGGCGGATGTTTCCACGGCGAATACCATCGCCGCGGCCTCGGGTGCCTTTGTGGTCGAAGACGCCGCCCAGGCGCTCGGCGCGACCCTGGACGGGCGCCCGGCGGGCACGCTTGGCGATATCGGCTTTTACAGCCTGGCTGCGGGAAAGGGTCTGTCCATTTTCGAGGGCGGCCTGCTCGTTGCGCGCGATGAAGCCGTGCGTGAAAGCATCCGCAGGACCGCACGACGCATCGCCGGCTGGCACCCGGGCTGGGAACTCCGCAGGACGGTGGAACTGGCCGGCTATACGGCATTCTACCGGCCGCGGGGCCTGGGCCTGGCCTACGGCAACCCGCTGCGCCGCGCGCTACGCCGGGGCGACCTGCTGGGTGCGGCCGGGGAATACTTCGACGTGAATTTCCCGCTGCATCGCGTGGGGCGCTGGCGGCGCGCGGTAGGTGCTCGCGCATTCCATCGGCTTGCGCCGTTCATCGAATCGACTACCGCGCAGGCGCGCGCACGCTTGCCTGCCCTGACCTCGATCCCCGGCGTTCACGCGTTCTCCGACGACGGCGGCACATGGCCCTACCTCATGCTGCTCATGCCGGACGAGGCGACCCGCGATGCCGTGCTCCAGCGGCTTTGGGCGTCGCGCCACGGCGTGGCGCGGATGTTCGTGCACGCGCTGCCGGATTATCCCTACCTGGGGACCATGGCAGGTGGCGATGATGTGCCGAATGCACGCGATTTCGCGGCGCGCACGTTGACGGTGACCAACAGCCCCTGGCTTGACGATGCGTCGTTCGAGCATGTTTGCGCCGTGATCGAGGCCACCGTGGTATCCCGCCACGCGCACGGCGCACCGGGCGACGCGCATGGATGGCCCTCAGCCCTCGCCTAAGGCAGTGTCGGCATCGCGCCGGCTGCCGTCCAATGCCCGCAACTGCCTGCGAATTGCCCCGCCCCACGCCGCCCATAAGCCGCGCGCGGCGCCAGCATGCCTCCGACCATTCGAGGAAGGAGAGCCCCCATGTTTCGCTGGACGCAATCGATCACCGCCAAGGTATTGGGCATCGGCGTACTTGCGCTTTTGATGCTGATACCGCTCACCCAGGCCGATGGCCTGGTTCGCGAACGCCAGGGCATGCGCGATACCGCCATTCGCCGCGTGTCGGATGGCTGGGGTGGTCCCCAGGGCATTGGCGGCTTCGTCATCGCCATGCCCTCGCTGGAGCCGGCACGCGATCCGCACAGCGGTGGCGCCACCACGCGTGACGCCGTGCACGTCGTACTCGCCGATGAGCTGGCAACCACGGCCGATCTCGCCGTCACCAAACGCCGCAGCGGCATGTACGAAGTGCCGGTCTATACCGGCGACGTGACGATCCGCGGCCGCTTCCTTCCTGCCGATGTCGAACGCGCGGCGCGGGAGAGTGGCGCCACGCTTTACCCGGAGCGGGCTGAATTGCGTCTGCTCATCGCGGACACGGTAGGTTTGCAAGGCATCACCGCCGTGACCGTGGATGGGCGACCGGTGCGCCTGGCGTCATCGTCGGCACGTATGGGGCCGTACAGCGTGCTTTCGGTGCCCTTCCCTATCGATACGGCGCGCGAAACCCCCATCGATTTCGCGCTCACCCTGCGCATGGCGGGTACCGAAGCCTTTTCGGCATTGCCGCTAGCCCGCTCCAGCACCGTACGGTTGCGCTCCGCGTGGCCGGATCCGTCATTCCAGGGCGCGTTGCTGCCAGGCAAGAGCCAGGTCACAGCGAAGGGCTTCGATGCCACCTGGCAAGCACTGGATCTCAACCGTGCCTACGGGCAGCACTGGGATGCGACAGACCAGGAAATCAACGGCCGCTTGCAGGCGTCCGCTTTCGGCGTGCGGCTGGTCCAGCCGGGCAGCGTCTACCAGCAGAATGATCGTGCGGGGAAATACGGGCTGCTATTCATCGCCCTCACCTTCGTGGCGTTCTTCCTGTTCGAGGTGCTGAAGGGCCTGCGCCTGCACCCTGTGCAGTACCTGCTGGTGGGCGCGGCCATGGCCAGCTTCTATGTGTTGCTATTGGCCCTTTCCGAACAGATCGGCTTCGGCTTCGCCTACCTCGCCGCAGCCGCCACCGTGGTGCTTATCGTGGGCGGTTATGCCTCCGCCGTACTGCGGGCCCGCGGCGCCGGGCTGGTGCTGGGCGGCGTACTGGGCCTGGTTTACGCCATACTGTATGGCCTAATCGGCGCGGAGCAGTACGCGCTGCTGATCGGCTCGGTCGTACTGGTCGCCGTCATCGCGCTGCTCATGTACCTCACGCGCCGCATCGACTGGTACGCCTACGGGGTACCGTTCAACAGCCAGACGGAAACGCCATGAACTTCCTCGCCATCGAAACCTCCACCGAAGCCTGTTCCGTCGCGCTCGTCCATGGCGATGAGGTGATCGAACGCAGTGAGATCGCGCCGCGCCGCCACGCCGAACTGGTGTTGCCGATGGCAGACGCCCTGCTCGCAGAGGCGGGCCTCTCCCGCGATGCCCTGCACGGCATTGCGGTGGGCCGCGGCCCCGGTGCCTTTACCGGCGTGCGCCTGGGCGTATCGCTGGCCCAGGGCATGGCCATGGCGCTGGACCTGCCCGTGGTCACGGTCTCCTCGCTCGAAGCACTGGCACTGGAGGCCCCGGAAGATGACGCAGCGATCCTGTCGATCATCGATGCGCGCATGGGCGAAATCTATGTCGCCGCGTGGCGCCGCGAGGACGATGGCCGCGTAAGCCTGCTGGACCACGAGCGCGTGGATACCGCCGCCGCGTTGGTCTTGCCGGAAGCAACGGCGTGGCATGTGGTCGGCACCGGTTGGGCTACGTACGAGTCCGTGCTGCGCGAACGCATCCGCGCGCCCATCCGATCGGCGGATGGCGCGCGCTTCCCGCAGGCAAGGCATGTGGCAGAGATCGCCGCACCGCGCTTCCGCCACGGCGATGCCGTGGCGCCGGAGCTGGCGCTGCCGGTGTACCTGCGTGACAAGGTGGCGCTAACGCTGGTGGAACAGGGCAAGGCCTGAGCGCTTGCTGCGCATGACCCGCTTTTTGTAGGAGCGCGCTTGCGCGCGATGGATGCTTGTCGCAATACCCATCGCGCGCAAGCGCGCTCCTACAGGTTTGGCTTGAAAAAGGCCTGCACATCGCCCAGCTCGCGCGTGCGCGGCATGGGCGGCAGGCTGGCGAGGAACAGGCGCCCGTAACCCTTGGTGGTAAGGCGCGGATCGCACAGCACCAGTACGCCGCGATCATGCACATCACGAATGAGGCGGCCGGCGCCCTGCTTCAGCGCGATGACCGCGGTGGGCACCTGCCAGCCCATGAACGGGTTGATACCGGATTCTTCCAGCGCTTCAAGGCGCGCCTGCAGCACCGGATCGTCGGGCATGGCGAACGGCAGCTTGTCGATCACCACCACGCTCAGCGCATCGCCGGCCACGTCCACGCCCTCCCAGAAACTGGCGGCGCCCAACAGCACGCCACGCCCGCTTAAACGGAATTCCTCCAGCAGACGATGGCGCGGCGCGGTGCCCTGCACGAACAGCGGCCATGGCACGCGCCCTTCGAGCAGCTCCGCCGCACGGCGCAACGCGCGGTGCGACGTGAACAGCAGGAATGCGCGGCCATCGGAGGCTTCCAGCACCGGCTTGATCGCCGCTATCACCTTGTCAGTGAAATCGCGCGCGGCCGGGTCGGGCAGATCCTTCGGAAGGTACGCGAGGGCCTGGCGTCCGTAGTCGAACGGGCTTTCCACATGCAGCGTGCGCGGATCTTCCAGGCCCAGCTGGCGCGCGAAGTGCTGGAAATCGCCGGCGATGGAAAGCGTGGCCGAGGTGTGGATCCAGGCGGCGTCGGTGGACATGCGCATGGCGCGCAGCGGCGAGGCCAGGTCCAGCGGCGTGGCGTGCAGCGCAAAACCACGTGGCCAGGTTTCATACCAGCGCACATCGGCCGCCGAGTGTTCCTCGGCGATACGGTCGAGCCGCAGGCTAAGCATCTGCGCGCGTTCATGCACGTTGGCCAGCCCGCGCGAGCGTTCGCCCAGGCCCGCCAGCAGGTCGGCCATGGCGGCGACCACATCGCGCAGTTCGCCCATGAGGTCATGCGCCGCGGTATCACGTTCCAGCGCGCTGAACGACCCCCTGGCCGGCAGGGACTCCATGGCCAGGCGCAGGCGCTTCACCAGGTCCTGCACGGCCTCCACGGGCTCCAGCAGCTGACTGGTAGCCCCGGTAACTCCCTGCGCCTCGGCCAGCGCATCCTGGCCCAGGTCCAGCAACTGGCGGGAGCCGACGCTCTGCGAGAAGAACTGGCCGGCGAGTTCGGGAATCTGGTGGGCCTCATCCAGGATGAAGGCGTCCGCGCCGGGCAGGATCTCGCCGAATCCCTCCTGCTTGAGTGCCAGGTCGGCCATCAGCAGGTGGTGGTTCACCACGATCAGGTCGGCCTCCATGGCCTCGCGCCGGGCTTTCACGACGTGGCAATCCTCGAAGAACCGGCACTCGCTGCCCAGGCAGTTCTCCGGCGTGGAGGTCACCCTTGGCCAGACCGGCGAATCCTCCGGGATATCAGCCATTTCCATGCGATCGCCCCGACGGGTGCGGGCCGACCAGGCGCGGATGGCGGATAGCTGCGTCGCCAGCTGGCGGTCCGGATTGCCCTCGCGCACCGCCTGGTCCAGCCGGTACAGACACAGGTAATTGGCCCGGCCCTTGAGCAGGCTTATCTTGGCCCGGCTGCCAAGCACATGGTGAACCCGCGGCAGATCGCGGAAGAAAAGCTGATCCTGCAGGGCCTTGGTCCCGGTGGACACAATGACCTTGCGCCCCGACTCAAGGGCCGGGACGAGATAAGCGAAGGTTTTGCCGGTACCCGTACCCGCTTCCGCGATCAGCACATCGCGCTCATCGATGGCCTGCGCGACGGCGGCGGCCATGTGCTGCTGGGCTTCGCGCGGGGCGAAACCCGGTACTTCACGGGCGAACGGGCCCTCCGCGCCAAGGATCGCGGCCACTTCGTGTTCAGTCATCGGGCCAGTATCGCCTACAATGAGGGTCTTTTCGCCTGTCAATCCGCGCGCCTACACGGCCCGCGCCGGGAACCTACGCATGGACAAGAGTTTCGAGCCCAGCCTGATCGAATCGAAGTGGTACGCCCAGTGGGAAGCCAATGGCTACTTCAAGCCATCCGGCAAGGGCACGCCCTACACGATCATGCTGCCGCCGCCCAACGTCACGGGCACGCTGCACATGGGCCATGCGTTCCAGCACACGATCATGGATACGCTGGTGCGCTACCACCGCATGCGCGGCTACGACACGCTGTGGCAGCTGGGCACCGACCACGCCGGCATCGCGACCGAGATGGTGGTCACCCGCCAGCTCAACGCCGAAGGCAAGCAGCGCTCGGACTTCGACCGCGAATCCTTCATTGCCCGCGTGTGGGAGTGGAAGAAGGAATCCGGCGGCACCATCGGCCGGCAGATGCGCCGCATGGGCGTGTCGGGCGACTGGAGTCGCGAAGTCTTCACCATGGATCCAGGCCCGTCGAACGCCGTGGTCGAAACCTTCTTCCGCCTGCACCAGGAAGGCCTGATCTACCGTGGCCAGAAGCTGGTCAACTGGGATCCGGTGCTGAAGACGGCCGTCTCCGATCTTGAAGTGGTGAGTGAGGAAGAAGACGGCTCGATGTGGTCGATCCGCTACCCGCTAGCCGATGGCTCCGGTGAGTTGATCGTGGCCACCACGCGCCCGGAGACCATGCTGGGCGATGTCGCCGTGGCCGTGCACCCGGAAGACGAGCGCTACGCGCATCTCATCGGCCGCATGCTCGCCCTGCCGCTTTCGGATCGCCAGATCCCGATCATCGCCGATGAATACGTCGAGAAGGATTTCGGCACCGGCTGCGTGAAGATCACCCCGGCGCACGATTTCAACGACTACGCCATCGGCCAGCGCCACAACCTGCCGATGATCAACATCCTCACCGATGAGGCCGCGATCAACGATGCCGCGCCGGAGAAGTACCGCGGCATGGATCGCTATGTCGCGCGCAAGGCCGTGCTTGCCGATCTGGAAGCGCAGGAACTCCTCGTCGAGACGAAGAAGCACAAACTGCAGGTGCCGCGTGGCGACCGCACCGGCCAGGTCATCGAGCCGTACCTTACCTGGCAGTGGTTCGTGAAGATGGACACGCTGGCGGCGCGCGGCCTCGAGATCGTCGAGGAAGGCAAGGTCAGGCTCGTCCCGGAAAACTGGATCAACACCTACCGCCACTGGATGACGAACATCCAGGATTGGTGCATCAGCCGCCAGCTCACCTGGGGCCACCAGATCCCGGCGTGGTACACCGACGATGGCTCGATCATCGTGGCCCACGACGATGCGGAAGCCGCGAAGCTCGCCGCCGCGCAGGGCTACACCGGCGCGCTGCGCCGCGATGCCGATGTGCTGGAAACCTGGTTCTCCTCGGCGCTGTGGAGCCACAGCACCCTTGGCTGGCCCGATCCGCAGGCGCAGGCCGAGCGCGGCTTCGACCGCTACCTGCCGACCAACGTGCTGGTCACCGGCTTCGACATCATCTTCTTCTGGGTCGCCCGGATGATCATGATGACCGACCACTTCACGGGCGAAGTGCCGTTCAAGGATGTCTATTTCACGGGCCTCATCCGCGACAAGGATGGCCAGAAGATGTCGAAGTCGAAGGGCAACGTGCTCGACCCGCTCGATATCATCGATGGCATCACGCTGGATGCCTTGCTGGCCAAGCGCACGCAGGGCCTCATGCAGCCAAAGATGGCCGAGAAAATCGAGAAGGCCACGCGCAAGGAATTCGCCGAGGGCATCCCCGCCTTCGGCGCTGATGCGCTGCGCTTCACGTTCGCCTCGCTCGCGACGCACGGCCGCGATATCAAGTTCGACCTGGAGCGCGCCGCCGGCTACAAGGCCTTCGTCAACAAGCTGTGGAACGCGTCGCGCTTCGTGCTGATGAACCTCGGCGAGGGCCCGGTGCCGAAGGTGGCCCCTTCCACGGAAGCCGAGCGCTGGATCCTCACCCGCCTGCGCGAAACGCTGGCTACGGTGAAGGAACAGCTGGCACTGTACCGTTTCGATCTCGCTTCGCAGGCACTCTACGAGTTCACCTGGAACGAGTTCTGCGACTGGTTCCTGGAGCTTTCCAAGCCGGCGCTCAATGGCACCGATGACACGGCAATTGCCTCCACGCGCTACACGCTGGTGCACGTGCTGGAGACGCTGCTGCGCGCACTGCATCCGCTGATTCCGTTCGTCACCGAGGAGATCTGGCAGAACGTGCGCCCGCTGCTCGCCATCGAAGGCGAGACGATCATGCTGCGCCCGTACCCGGAAGCCGACGAGATCAGCGGCGACGCTGCCGCCACGGCGGAAATCGAATGGGTGAAGGACGTGCTCACCGGCGTGCGCCGCATCCGCGCGGAAATGAACATCGCCCCGGGCAAGGTCATCCCGCTGCTCCTCGCCGATGGCGATGCGGCCGATCGCGCGCGTGCCGCGAAGTTCGCGGCGCAGGTGGCGTTCCTCGGCCGCGTGGAGACCCCGGCGTGGGTCGAGGGCGAAGAACCCGCGGCCGCCGCTGCGGTGATCGGTGGCATGCGCGCACTGATCCCGCTGGAAGGCCTGATCGACGTGGGCGCGGAGAAAGCTCGCCTCGCCAAGGAAATCGCCCGTATCGAAGGCGAGGTGCGCAAGTGTGAAGGCAAGCTGGGCAACGCCAACTTCGTGGCGAATGCCCCGGCGGAAGTGGTGGAGCAGGAGCGCCAGCGCATCGCCGACTGGACCCGCCAGGCCGATGCGATGCGCGAGCAGGCCCGCAAGCTGGGCGGTTGACCGACCGCATCGCGCGCAAAGGCAAAAAAAGCCCCGCTTTCGCGGGGCTTTTTTTCTTACATATCGTGCTTGTTCACTTCGAACCCGCCGCGCTTGTACTCCGTCCAGCGCGCTCGTGATCCCTCACGTTCCGCCGGATCCGCCGCGACGACCTCCAGTACGCGATCGAACTGGCCTGGGGCGCAGACATCACGCAGGTTGATCACCATCGGCCGGTCGGCGGTTTCCACGCCGGGCGGCACGATAAGCACCGCGGTGTTCTGGTCATCATCATCCCCCGCCAGCTGGTGCGGAATGAAGGCGTCCTCGTCGAACGCCCACAAGTACTCATCGATCGCCTCCGCCTGCTCGAAATCGCGGGTGAGGATCAGCGTCGGCTGCTGGGCCGCGAACGCGCGCTTGGCGAGCTCACAAACCAGCAGCAGGGGATCCTCGCGGAAACGCGGCTTGTCGATCAGGTAGAAATCGGCGCGCGGCATGGGTAAGGATCAGCCCGCGACGCGATCGAGCAGCCACTGAGCCAGCAGCGGCACCGGGCGGCCAGTGGCCAGGCCCTTGCGGCCCTCTTCCCACGCCGTACCCGCGATATCCAGGTGCGCCCAGCGGCGGCCCTCGGTGAAGCGAGCCAGGAAGCAGCCCGCCGTGATGGCGCCGGCGTACTTGCCGCCGATGTTGGCCACATCAGCAAAGCCCGACTCAAGCTGCGACTGGTAATCGTCCCAAAGCGGCAGGCGCCAGGCGCGGTCGAGGGTGTCCTCGCCCGCCGAGAGCAGCTCCGCCGAGAGCGATTCGTCCTTGGTCATGAGGCCAGTGGCATGCTTGCCCAGGGCCACGACGCAGGCGCCGGTCAGGGTGGCGGCATCGATCATGGTGTGCGGATCGAAGCGCTTGCCCGTGTAGGTCAGCGCATCACACAGGATCAGGCGGCCTTCGGCATCGGTGTTCAGCACTTCGATGGTGATGCCGGCCAGGCTGGTGAGCACATCGCCCGGGCGGTAGCTGTTGCCATCAGGCATGTTTTCCACGGCCGGGACCACGCAGACCAGGTTCACCGGCAGCTTCATCTTCACGGCGGAGACGAAGGCACCGAGCACGCCGGCCGCGCCGCCCATGTCGAACTTCATCTCTTCCATGCCCGGGCCCGGCTTGATGCTGATGCCGCCGGTATCGAAGGTGATGCCCTTGCCCACGAAAGCGTAGGGGCGCTCGCCGTCCTTGCCGCCGTTCCACTGCAGGATGACCAGGCGCGGCTCGTTGGCCGAGCCACGGGCCACTGCCAGCAGCGAGCCCATGCCCTCGCGCTCCATGTCGGCGCGGTCCAGGGCCTCGAACGAGACGCCATCATGGGCATCGGCGAAGGCGCGGGCCTGGTCGGCGATGTAGTTAGGGTTGCAGATGTTCGGCGGCAGGTTGCCCAGCTCGCGGGCGAAACGGACGCCCTCGGCGATGGCGCGAGCCTGTTCCAGGCCGACTTCGGCATCGGCCGGACCGGCGAAGGTGACGGAGGCCAGCTCCGGCTGGGCCTTGTCACGTGGCTTCAGGGTGGCGGTGTAGCGGTAAGCGGCATGATCCGTGGCCAGGGCAGCCACGCGGAGCTTCCACGCGGCATCGCGGCCCGGCACGTCCACCTCGGTGAGCCAGCTGGCGGCCTCGGTGACCGGCAGGCGGCCGATGGCGCGGGCGGCTTCCAGGCTCACCCGCTGGTAGCGGGCGCTGTTGAAGGTCTTCTGGGCCCCCAGGCCCACCACCAGCACGCGGGCCGCGGCAACGCCCGCCGGGTGCAGCAGGGTAACGATGTTGCCGATCTTGCCGGTAATATCGCCGGCCTCGACCAGGCGCTTGATGGCGCCACCGGCCGCGGTATCGATCCGCGCCGCGGCGCTGGTCAGGACACCGTTCTCGTAGACACCGACCACGGCCACGGGGGTGGCGGCGGCTTCGGGAGCGTTGGAACCAAGGCTGAACTGAACCGTCATGACTTACCGTCCTGCAAAAGCCGCCCGGAGCCCGGACAAGCTAGACTTAAGGTTTGCCGGCCGGGATTGACGCGGCACCAACCGCGAATTCTACCAAATGCTCAGCATCCTCGACCGTTACTTCCTGCGAGAACTCGCCGCCGGCATCGTGGCCACCGCCATCGTGCTGCTGGTTATCTTCGCCGGTGGCGCCTTCGCGGGGGTCCTGCAGAAGGTCGCGAACGGTAGCATCCAGCCCAGCATCATGTTCGAAGTGCTGGGGCTGCAGATGCTGGACCTGCTCTCCACCCTGCTGCCCATGGCCGCCTTCCTCGGCACCCTCATCGCCCTCGGCCGCATGTACCGCGAGAGCGAGATGCACGTGCTGGCCTCCTCGGGCATGGGCCCGCGCGGCATGCTGCGTCCGGTCACCCTGCTGGCCGTGCTGGCCACGATCCTGGTGGGCATCCTTTCCCTGTGGGCCGGCCCGTGGTCGGCGCGCAAGGCCGATCAGGTCATTGCCGCCGCCAACAAGTCCGTGATCGCCGCCGGCCTGGATGCCGGGCGGTTCACCGAACTCCCGGGCAAGGGCGGCATCATCTTCGTCGACACGCTCAGCCGCGACGGCACCATCCTGGGCAAGACCTTCCTGGCCACCGACCGCGTGGACTCCGATGGCAACCCCCAGGTCCGCGTGGTGAACGCCAAACACGGCCAGATGTACCAGGAAAGCAACGGCCAGGACCGTTTCCTCGCCCTGTACGACGGCTGGCAGTTCGAGATCCCGCTGGGCGGCGACAACTGGCGGCGCATGAAGTACGTACGTAACGACGTCTCGCTGTCGAATATCAGCGATGACGACGACGACACCGATCCGGCGCACGAGTCGACGACGGTGGACCTGTTCAAGGCAGGCACGTCCGATGCGCTGGGTGAGCTGGTATCGCGCTTTGCGGCACCCGTATCGACCCTTGTGCTCATGATGATGGTGCTGCCCATGTCACGGCAGGCGCCGCGTGACGCCCGCTACGGCCGCCTGCTGGTCGCCGTCCTATCCTACTTCCTGTATGTGGTGTGGCAGCTCATCGCCCGCACCCAGATCATCAAGGGGCGCCTGCATACGTCCGTACCGATCTGGATGCTTCACGTCATCGTGTTCGCCGTCGCCGCGTGGTTCTTCTGGAAACAGAACGCCCCCCGCCGCGTGAAGGGAGCCGCGTAATGGCCACCTTCGCCATCAAGCGCGCCGACCGCCTGATCGGCGCCAGCGTCCTCAGCACCCTGCTGCTGGTATGGCTGGTGCTAGCCGGGTTCGATTCGCTGCAACAGTTCGTGCGCCAGCTGGGCAACATCGGAAAGAACGGCTTTTCCCTGTACGACGCCATCGCGTACATCATGCTGACGGTGCCACGGCGCCTGTACCAAATGTTCAGCAATGCCGCGCTGATCGGTGGTTTGCTGGGCCTGGGTGGCCTGGCCGCGACCGGCGAGCTCACGGCGCTTCGCGCAGCGGGCATGTCCAAGCTGCGCATTGCCATATCGGCGGCGGGCGTGGTCGCCTTTGTCACGGTGCTCGTCGTGATCATGGGCGAAACCATCGCTCCCTATGGCGACCAGCACGCCCAGGCGATCCAGGTGCGGATGCGCTCCAGCAACCTTGGTTCGACGGCCAGCGGCCTTTGGGCACGTGATGCCGGCAAGATCATCAATGCCAAGTCGGCTATCGCTACCCAGGAGGGCGACCTCACCACCGTGAAGCTGGTGGATGTGCGCGTCTTCACGTTCACACCCGATGGCCAGGTCGCCGAGTTCTCGCATGGCGACAGCGCCATCCACGACGGCAACCAGTGGGTCATGACCAACGTGCGCACGACGACGCGTGACGATGCGGGCATCCACAGCATCACCGCGCCCACGCAAACATGGAAATCGCGACTGAATCCGCATGTGCTGGAACAGTCGATCATCCATCCCGAATACCTTTCGATGTCCGACCTGCGCCGGAACATGCGCTATCTGGAAGCGAATGGGCAGAACCCGGGGGCGTACGCCGTGGCGTTCTGGGGCCGCGTCATCTTTCCGTTCAACGTGCTGATCCTCGTGCTCTGCGCCATGCCGTTCGCGTTCGGTTCGTTGCGCTCAGGCGGCTTTGGCAAGCGCCTGTTCATCGGCATCATCCTCGCCATCGGCTGGTACTTCCTGCAGGGCGCCATGGTGAACTTCGGAACGGTCTACGGGATGCCACCGCTGCTGGCGAACCTGTTGCCCACCACGCTACTGGTGGCGGGAGCCCTGGCCTACTTCAGGCGGTTCGGCTAACCCGCCGCCTTACGCCGCGACGCTGGCCATCGCGGCCGCCAGCCCCTCGCCGGTAAGCGGTTTGCGTACCAGGGCGTCCATGCCCGCGGCGCGGACGGCATCGCCTTCATCACCGGCCGACCGCGCCGTCACGGCCACGATGGGGATGGATGCGGACCGATCCATCCGGCGCACCATGCGTGCCACCTGGAAGCCATCCATGACGGGCAGGTCCAGGTCCAGGAGCATCACGTCAAACGTGCCACGAGCCAGCTCGGCCAGTGCCAGTAGCCCGTCGCCGACCACGCAGACCTCGTGGCCACGTTCGCGCAACAACGCCGCGATGACATCAGCGACGACGCGATCATCTTCAACCAGCAATACGCGCCGCGTGGCATCGATCGTGGCGTGCACGACACCCGCCGTGCATGCACGGCCCTGGCATGCGCATACAGGCAGCGGCAATACCACCGTGAACGCGGTACCGACGCCCGGCACGCTCTCCACGTTGATGGCTCCCCCCATCAGCAGGCACAGCTCGTGGCAAATCGCGAGGCCCAGCCCTGACCCTTCACCGCGCTGCTTCGTCCCGCCTTGTTCGAAGCGCTCAAACAGGCGTCCCACCAAGGTGCGATCCATGCCCGGGCCGGTATCGCGCACCACGATGGCGATACCCTGGCTTCGTGGTTCCAGGTGCACGCTGACACCGCCGTGCTCGGTGAACTTCACCGCGTTGCCGACCAGGTTCTGCACGACCTGGCGCAAACGCACGGGATCGGCGCGCACGGCGTGGGGTACGCCAGGATCGACGTGTAGCGACAGCGCCAGTCCCTTCTCACTTGCCGCGGCCGAGGCCAGGTCCACGGCCGCTTCGGCGATCGCCCTGGGGGATACGCATTCGGGTTCAAGCACGAGCCGGCGGGCTTCGATACGGGTGAGGTCCAGCGCATCGTTCACCAGGCGTAACAGCACGGTACCCGAGCGGCGCACCGCCTCCACGTAGGAGCGCTGCGTGGCATCCAGCGATGTGCGTGCCATGAGTTCGGCCATGCCGAGCACGCCTGTCATGGGCGTGCGGATCTCATGACCCAACGTGGCCATGAACTCCGTCTTCGCCGCGTTCGCCTCCTCCGCGAGCCGGCGCTGCTGTTCGGCCAGTTGCACGCGCATGGCCTGACCGACACGTGTACGCGCGGCGTAGACCACCGCGGCGATGACAACGAGGATAGCGGCGACGTAAGCGAGCCATGCCCACCAACGCAGCCACGGTGGCGACTGCACATGGATGCTGATCGGCGTTGCGAGTTCGCCATCCACACCATCGCGGCCACGCCCCACCACCAGCAGCCGGTAGCTGCCCGGCGCCAGCGAGGTGAACTGGCCCTCGCCCTCCTTGCCGGTGCGCACCACGGTGTTCGTGCCACCGTGACGGAGAATGAAGTCAACCCTGTTGCGATCCGGATTCACGTACGAAAGCGCCCTTGCGCGCAACGACAGTTCGCGATCGTCCCAGGCGAGCTGCAGTGTACCCGCGCCGAGCGGCAGCACCGTGCGCGCACCCTTACGCAACACGCTCGCGCCAAGCACGGCCACGCCTGGCTTGCGTGAATGATCGCGCTGCCGATCGGGGCGAAAGCCCACCAGGCCGCCGAGGGTAGCCCCATAGGTGGTGCCATCGGCAAGGCGCACGGTGGTGGCGTGGGTGAACTCGCCGTTGGCCAGGCCATCGGCCAGGCCGAACGGCCTGAACGTGCCGGCACGCGGATCGAACCGCCAGACGCCCGTCTGCCCGTACATCCACAAGCGGCCGGTGGCATCGCGGCGTATGTTAAGGATGTCCGCGCCAGGGAAGCCCTGCGCACCACCGAGCGAGCGAGCGAGCACCGCGCGCCCGCCGTCCCACGTGTAGTGCTCAAGCAGGCCCGGCCGCACCAGCCAGAAACCATCATCATCGGGCTCGAAAGCGTTCACACGGCCGGGTGCCACGCCCTCGATGAAGTGCATGCGACCGTCGTAGCGGTCGCGCCGTGCCAGGCCGGCCAGGCTCGCCTGCCACAGGTCGCCACCCACGATTTCCACCTGCCGGGTGTCTTGCGCACCTCGGCGCACCTCGGCGAACGCCAGCGGCATCGCATGGCGCAGCGCCTGGTCCAGCGCGAACACACCTTCGCCAACGGCGGCGACGTACACGGTACCGTCAGGGGCCTGGGTCATGGTGGTCACGGGCCGCGTGATGTCCGCGCGCAGCCATGGCGAAACACGGCCTGCATGCACCCGGGTCAAACCATCGACCGTACCGACGAGAAGATCCCCCCGCCGCGTTTCCAGCAGCGACTGGATGCGCGCGGTGCCTATATCGAAAGCCCGGCCAACGCGGCCCGTGCCCGGATCGAACGAACGCACCCAGCCGCGCAATCCACCAACCCACAGGCGCCCATCGCCATGTTCGGCCACGGCGGTAACGGTGCGCCCGGGCAAGCTGAGCGGGTCGGTGGCCACGTGGGCGAAACGAGTGAAGTCTTCCCAGCTGGGCCCCAGGTAGCCGAGCCCGCCATCATTGAGCGCGAACCACAAGCCGTGTTCGCGATCCTCCATCATGCCGCGTACCGATCGTCCGGGCAGGCCACCTTGGGCCGTCCACGCACCGGCCACGGTGTGCACCCGGCCGTGCCGGTCGAGCATGAGCAGGCCATCGAGACTCGCGATCCATGTCGTGCCATGGCTATCGGCCAGCGTGCCATACACCGGCATGGCCGGAACGCGGCGGTCGCGACGGAACGTCCCGTCGGTGGCACGCCGGTACAGACCACGCGAGGTCGCCGCGGTGACCTCGCTACCGTGCACGTCGATACCCAGCACACGTAGCTCGTCGGCGTCCTCCATGCTCACGCGGGTCAGCGTGCGGCCATCCGCCTCAAGCACATCGATGCCCCCATCGCCACCGATCCACAGCCGCCCATCGCAGTCAGCGTGCAAGGCCTGGATCGAGGTGGATGAGAGTCCGCCCGGGCCCGGCGCAAGATGTTCGAAATCGCTGCCATCCGCACGAATGTGGTCGAGCCCATCGGCCGTGCCTAACCAGATAGACCCATCGCTCGCCTCCGCGATGATCCTCACATCGGCATCGACCAGGCCGTCGCGCCAGTGGATGAAGCCGCCGGTCAGGGGATCGTATCTTGCGAGGCCCAACTCGGGACCGCCCATCCAGATGCGGCCGCTGATATCGACCAGCAGTGCCGTAATCGACATGGCGGGAAGCGGGTGGGCGCGGTCCGGGCCGAGCGGGGGCGTGGTGAAGGCCACGCCATCGAAGCGGGAAAGGCCTGACGCCGTTCCAACCCAGATGAACCCCTGAGCATCCTGGGCGACGGCGTTCACCTTGCTGCTGGGAAGGCCCTCGTGCAAACCATAGCTGCGGAACTGCGGCGTGGGTACGGGCGGCATACCCGCGTGGGCCGCGGGAGCAAGTGTGGCGACGGCCAGGGCCGCTGCCGCGAGAATCCATCTCGCCATGTGCGTGTACTGCATACGCCGGGTTCCTAGTTCGGGCCGGATGATGCCATGCGTCTCACATGGCGCCGACCCGGCCACCACCCCGCATTCATGTAGGGCATCCCTGACTCGCTTGCCCCTAGAATGGGAAACATGTCTCGCCGACTTCGCTTGCTCATCGCGGCCATCGGTCTTGCCGCCCTCGCCTGGCTACTCATCGCCACACTGGAGCGTGGCCTGGCGCTGGCCCAGCGCTTCATGGCGCTTCCCACAGGGATGCGCTGGCTGGTCGGCCTGCTGCTCGCAACCATCGCTCTTGCCGGCCTCGCGGTCGGCCTGTGGTGGCTGCGCCCGCGCAAACCCCGCTCACCCGTTCAGGCTCCGGACCGCCCATCGTTGGAATCGCGCCTGGCCACGTTGCGCGATTCCGGCGCAGACGTTGAGGAACTTCGCAGCGAACTCGACGAACTTGACCGGCGGCGTGCGCTGGGCGAGTTACACGTGGCGGTATTCGGCGAAATCTCTACCGGCAAGTCCACGCTGATCGCCGCACTGGTCCCCGGGGCGCAGGTGCGGAGCGACCCGCGCGGCGGCACCACGCGCGTTGTCGCGCACTACGACGGCGTGGCGCCGGACGGCACGAAGTGGGTGGTAGCCGATGTACCCGGCAGCGCGGAAGCCGGCGGCGAAGCGCGCGAGCGCATGGCCCGCGATGAAGCCTTGCGCGCGCACGCCGTCGTCTACGTGTGCGCCGGCGACCTGACCCGCGCACAGGCAAGCGAACTGCAATGGCTCGGCGATTTCGGCAAGCCGCTCGTGCTCGCCATCAACAAGGCCGACCAGTGGAACGCGCAGGAGCGCACGCAGATTGCACACCGCCTGCGGGCCTCCGCGGGTGGCATTCCGGATGCCGTGGTGCTGGTCAGCGCAGGTGGCGAAGAACGTTTCACGCGCCGCCTGGCCGATGGCGGCACGGAAGAGGTTCGTCGCCAGCGAAAGCCGCAGGTCGACGAACTGACAGCCGCCCTGCGCCGGCTGGTCTCCGCAGGCACCACTGCACTGGAACCCGCGCGCGAAAACGCCGTGCTCGCGGGCCTGCATGAGCGCACCTCGGCACTCGAGACCGCGGAACGCGCGGCCGAAGCCGAGCGTATTGTCACCCGGTACGCCCGGCGCGCCATCGTTGGCGCCATGGCGGCCGTGGCCCCCGGCACCGATCTGGTGATCCAGGGTGCCCTCGCCGCCAGCCTGGTACGGGCCCTGGCCGACCTGTATGGCGTACGGGTGACGGATGTCGAAATCGAGGCATTGCTGCGCCAGGTGCGCATGACCTTGCGAACCGGGACTTCGGTGGTGCTGGCGGTAGCGGGCAATGCCCTGAAGGCCTTCCCGGGACTGGGCACGCTGGGTGGCGGGGTACTGCATGCCTTCGCTTACGCCCTGGTCTTCGACAGCCTGGGCAAGGCGCTGGCGACCACGCTGGCCGAGCGCCAGCAGTTGGACCAGGCCGAGGCCGGCGAGCGCATGCGGGCGCTGCTTGACGATACCCGGGGCAACCGGCTGCGCCAGCTTGCGGAACTCACCTCCGATGCCCTGCGGGATCGCTGAGTGAACAATCCGTTCGCGGCGCACGGGCTGACAAGGCCGGCGCCGTCGGCCACACTCTTTCCCATCGGCCGCCGCGTGCGGTCCCGTGATGGAGCAGGCCCCCTGATGCGACATCTCTACTTCCCCGCCCTGCTCGCCTTCGTGGCGACGGGCACGGCCCAGGCCGCGCCGCAGGTCTATCGCATCGATCCGGTGCACAGTTCCGTCGTATTCAACGTGGACCACAACGGTTTCTCCCGTTCCTTTGGCCGCCTGCGCATCACCGATGGCAGCGTGAACTTTGATCCGGACAACTGGCCGGCATCATCGGTGAACGCCACGATCGACCTGGCCTCGGTCGACATGGGCGACAGTGAATGGGACAAGGCCGTGCGCGGCAGCAGCCTGCTTGATGCCGATCGAGAGCGCGCCGCGCGCTTCACCAGCGAATCGGTCGAAAAACGCAGCGATGACGAAGGCGTGCTGCACGGCAAGCTCACCCTGCGTGGCGTGACGATGCCGCTGGATATCCCGTTCCGCGTGAACCGCGTGGGCAAGACGATTTATGGCCTGCATACCATTGCCGGCTTTTCGGCCAACATCGTGCTTGACCGCACCAGGTTCGGCATGACCGCCAACACCGGCTCCATCGGCACGCAGGTGTCGGTGTGGCTGGAAATCGAAGCCATCCGCGGCGGCGAGAGCCCCGCCAGCCACGATAAGGAAACCCCCGATGCCCGTGCGCAGTGAACCCACCCGCTGGAGCACCATCGCCAAGACATTCCACTGGCTGATGGCGCTGCTGATCCTCGGCAACGGCGCCTTCGCGTTCTGGATGGATGGCCTGCGGCCGTCGCTCACCAAGATCAACATGTTCGCGCTGCACAAGTCCATCGGCCTCACGGTGCTTGCGCTGTTCGTGTTGCGCCTGGCCTGGCGCATGGCCGACAAGCGGCCGCCCGATGTACCCGCGCCACGCTGGCAGGCGATCGCAGCACACGTGGTGCATGGCTTCCTGTACCTGCTCATCGTCGCCATTCCACTGAGCGGATGGGCCTTCAATTCCGCCCACGGATTTCCGCTGCAGTACTTCAAACAGTTCAACCTGCCGGCACTGGTGGAAAAGAACGAAGAGCTTTCCAATACGCTCGGTACGGTGCACGTGTATCTGTTCTGGCTGTTGTTGCTGGTGCTGGTCGCCCATGTGGGCGGCGCGCTGAAGCACCACTTCATCGACCGTGATGACACCCTCCGCCGCATGCTGCCGTTCGGCCGCGCGAAGCGGAACTCCCCCACCCTTCCCGGAGATACGCCATGATCCTGTCCACCCGCCGCCTGTTCGCGCTGGCCCTTGCGCTCGCCCTGCCCTTCGCTGCCTCGGCCGCGGATTACAAGGTGGGGCCCGGTAGCACGCTGGGCTTCAGCGGCAAGTTCCAGGGCCAGCAATTCGATGGCTCCTTCGGCAAGTTCGATGCGGCTATCAGCTACGACCCGGCCAACCTGGCTACGGCGAAGTTCGACGTGACGGTGGATGTGGCAACGGCGAAGACCGGCGATGGCGACCGCGATAACGCACTGCCGACGGCGGATTTCTTCGACACGTCCAAATTCCCGAAAGCGCACTACGTGACCACCGGCTTCACGAAGGATGCCAAGGGCAACATCGTGGCCAACGGCAACCTCACGCTGCACGGCGTCACCAAGCCGGTACAGCTGAAAGTGGTGTTCAACCCGAACGCAGGCGGTGCCCGCCTGTCGGTGACGGGCACCCTGAAGCGCCTTGATTTTGGTGTCGGCAGCGGCGAGTACAAGGATACCGGCACGATTGCCGACGAAGTGCTCGTCAACGGCTCGCTGAACCTGCTGCCGAAATAAGCCGTGACGGACGGCTGGCGCGATCGCCTGCGCGGCCTCACCGGCCGCTTCCGCCGCGGCACACGGGTCGTGCCAGCGGCGGTTGTGCGTGGCAGTGGTCCCGTGGGCGCCAGCCTTCGCGGCCTGCTGGATGATCCGACGATCCCGGCGGATGTGCGCGCCGCCATGGCATCGGATTTCCGCCGCGTGGAGGAGATGCTCCAGCGCATTGAGCGCGAAGAACTCCACGTGGCGGTGTTCGGACGTGTCTCCGCCGGTAAGTCGGCGCTTGGCAATGCATTGCTCGGGCGCGATGCCTTCGCTATGGGCGTACTGCACGGCACGACGACGGAAGCCGACGCGGCGCGCCTTGACGAGGCGGCGCATGCCGGCCTGGTGCTGATCGATACACCGGGCATCAATGAACTCGGTGGCGAAGCGCGCGAGAAACTTGCCTATGAAGTGGCCGAGGTCAGCGACCTCATCGTGTTCGTGGCCGATGGCGACCTTACCCGCGACGAACGCGACGCGCTGCGCACGCTCGCGGCAACCGCGCGCCCACTGCTGCTCGTGTTGAACAAGGCCGATCGCTACAACGACGAAGAACGCGATGGCTTGCTGGAACGGCTTCGCGAGCACGCTTCCGGCCTGGTGCGCCGCGAGGATGTGCTTGCGGTCGCCGCACGTCCCGCCCCGCGCATGGTGGTTGAAGTGGATGCACGCGGGGGCGAACAGCTCGTGAGCGAGGCCGTGCCGCCGGATGTAGGTGCTTTAAAGCAACGCCTGGTCGCCATCGCCGAACGGGAAGGCAAGGCACTGGCCGCGATCCACGCCGGGCTGTTCGCCGGCAAGCTTACCGACCAGGTCACCGCGCGCATGGCGGTCGCACGGCGAGAGGTCGCCTCGGGCGTCATTCGCCAGTACTGCATCGCCAAAGCAGTGGCGGTCGCGCTGAACCCCGTACCTGTCGCCGATCTGCTGCTGGCCGGCGGCCTGGATGCGGCGATGGTGGTGCAATTGAGCCGGGTGTACGGGCTACCGCTCACCCGCGCTGAGTCCGGGCGGCTGGTGGTGGTGATCAGTACCCAACTCGCAGCGCTCATGGGCGCCGTCTGGGGCGTGCAACTGGTGGCGTCCGCGCTGAAGGGCCTGAGTGGTGGTCTTTCCGTGGTGGTGACCGCCGCCGCGCAGGGCGCCCTGGGATGGTACGCCACCGTACTGATCGGTCGCGCGGCGGAACGCTATCTGGTCGCCGGTAAGTCCTGGGGCGAACACGGCGCCAAGCGCGCCGTGGCCGATGTAGTGGCCAGCCTCGATCGTGATTCCATCCTTCGCGAAGCCCGCGAGGAAATCCTCCGCCGCCTGCGCAAGTAGGGCGCGCCCATCACGCGCAAGCGCGCGACGCACCAGCGAAGCGTAGAAGCCGCTACCCCGCGAGCCGCTGAACCTCTACCTCGTCAAACGGCCAATCCAGCTCGATGCCGTCGCTGCGCCGCAACACGGGAACGCGCGCGCCGTAGCTGGCTTCCAGCGAATCGTCGTCATCGATCCACACCGATGAGAACTCCGGGAAACGCGCGCGCGCCAGCACGTCCAGGGCCTGGTCGCAAAGATGGCAATCGTCGCGCTGGAACAAGGTGAACGCGTACATGCGGTGGTGTATGGGGTAAGGGGTGCCGAAGCGTAGAATAGCCGGCTATCCCCCATAGCCAACCCCACGTCCAGCCATGGCAGTCAGCGTTTTCGACCTCTTCAAGATCGGTATCGGCCCCTCGTCCTCGCACACCGTCGGCCCCATGCGGGCTGGCGCGCGCTTTGCCGAACACTGGCTGGAGGAAAAAGGCGTGCTTGAGCGGGTCGCCCGTGTTCGTTGCGAACTGTTCGGCTCGTTGGCCATGACCGGCCGCGGGCACGGCACCGACAAGGCCGTGCTACTGGGCTTCGAGGGTGAATGGCCAGACCGCGTGGATCCCGACGGCATCGCGGCCACGCTCGAGCGTATTCGCAGCACCAAGCGCATCCGCATCCTCGGCCGCCACGAGATCGCATTCGACGAGAAGGCCGACCTGGTCTTCAACAAGCGCCAAAAGCTTCCGTTCCACACTAACGGCATGCGCTTTTCCGCCTACGACGCCGACGGCAATGAGCTGGCCACGCGCGATTACTATTCGGTGGGCGGCGGCTTCGTGGTGAATCCGGACGAGGCCGCGGAAGACCGTATCGTGGCGGACACGAGCGAGCAGCCCTACCCGTTCTCCACTGGTGACCAGATGCTGGCCCTGTGCGCTGAGAACAATCTCACGATCGCCCAGCTGATGATGCGCAACGAAAGCATCTGGCGCCCGGAAGAGGAGACCCGCGCCGGGCTTCTCACCATCTGGAAGGCCATGCAGGATTGCGTATCGCGCGGCCTGCGCTCGCCGGGCACGTTGCCCGGCGGCCTGAAGGTAAACCGGCGTGCCCCCGCCATGGCAGCTGAGCTGCGCGCCCAGCCCGAGGCAGCGTTGCGCGATCCGCTCACGATCCTGGACTGGGTGAACCTGTATGCCCTTGCCGTGAATGAAGAAAACGCCGCCGGCGGCCGCGTTGTCACGGCGCCGACCAATGGCGCCGCCGGCATCGTGCCGGCCGTGCTGCACTACTACCGCCATTTCTGCCCGGGGGCATCGGAAGAAGGCATCATCACCTTCATGCTGACCGCGGCGGCCATCGGCATCCTCTACAAGGAAAACGCTTCGATCTCCGGCGCCGAGGTCGGCTGCCAGGGGGAAGTGGGCGTGGCCTGCTCCATGGCGGCCGGCGGCCTGGCCGCGGCGCTGGGCGGCAGCGTCACCCAGGTGGAGAACGCGGCCGAGATCGGCATGGAGCACAACCTGGGCCTCACCTGCGACCCCATCGGCGGCCTGGTGCAGATTCCGTGCATCGAGCGCAACGCCATGGGCGCCGTGAAGGCCATCAACGCCAGCCGCATGGCCCTCAAGAGCGATGGCAAGCACCATGTCTCGCTGGATAAGGTCATCGCCACCATGCGCGACACAGGCCGCGACATGAAGGACAAGTACAAGGAAACGTCCCGCGGCGGCCTGGCCGTGAACGTCATCGAATGCTGAGGCGAACCTACTTCGTCGGGCAGGCTCGCGGCAGGCGCTCGACCGTCTCGACCCGCACCGGTTCGTCCTGGCCCCACCAGTTCGCAACGGCCGTGTAGCAGATTCGTAGCTTGCCCTTGCGGGTGTCGAAGCGCGGCTTACTGGTGTACGCGAAGCACGAAACCGAGGACAGGTGCCCCAGTTCGCGCATGGTTATGGCGCAGCGCCGCACGGATTCGACCGGGTCCTCGCCAGGGTACAGGGTGAAGTAAAAACCCTTGGCGGTACGGTCGTATGACTCCGAATCGATCAGCCGGCCCTTGTCGCTCCACGGCGTTTCGGCTGCGGCAATGCCGCATGCCGACATGGCGACAAGCCATATGCCGTTGACGACTAACCTTGATCGCATCCGAACCCCTTCTTCCTTACCGCATCGGTCAGTGTATATCGATGTGCCCACCGTTTGCGTAGGGGATCTCTGGCTGACACCAGGGCCGGGGGGTGTCATCATCCGGCCCTTGTGCCGCCCTGGGCCGGGTTTCCCCGGTCCGTCCGACCGGAGTTCCCATGTCCCACCACCATATCCGCCGCGATGTCGGCGCCTTCGCCCTGATGCTAACCGGCCTGGGCTCGATTATCGGCTCAGGCTGGCTGTTCGGTGCCTGGCACGCCGCCCAGCTGGCCGGCCCCGGCGCCATCTACGCCTGGATCATCGGCGCCGTCATCATCCTGTTCATTGCCCTGACTTACGCCGAGCTGGGTGCCATGTTCCCCGAATCCGGCGGCATGGTGCGCTATGGCCACTATTCGCACGGATCGCTGGTCGGCTTCATCGCTGGCTGGGCCAACTGGATCGCCATCGTCTCGGTCATCCCGGTCGAGGCCGAGGCCTCGGTGCAGTACATGGCCTCCTGGCCCTGGGAATGGGCGAAATGGACCAAGGACCTGTACGTGGTCACGGCCGGCCACGGTGAACTAACGCCGCCGGGCCTCGCCATCGCCGTGGTGCTGGTGTTCGTCTACTTCTTCCTGAACTTCTGGAGCGTGAAGCTGTTCGCCAAGAGCAACACGGCGATCACGGTGTTCAAGCTGGTCGTACCCGCCGCCACCGGCATCGCGCTGATCTGCACCAGCTTCAACAGCGGCAACTTCCACATCGGCGCGCACGGCGGCACCCACGCCATCGATATCTCGTCAATCCTCACCGCCGTCGCCATCTCCGGCATCGTGTTCAGCTTCAATGGCTTCCAGAGCCCGGTGAACCTGGCCGGTGAAGCCCGCAACCCGGGTCGCAGCGTGCCGTTCGCGGTCATCGGCTCCATCCTGCTGGCCACCGTGGTGTACGTGCTGCTGCAGGTCGCCTTTATCGGCGCCGTGCCGCCCGATCAGCTCGCCCAGGGCTGGGCCGCACTGGAATACGCCTCGCCGTTCGCGCAGCTGGCCACCGCCCTGCTCATCAACTGGCTGGCCATCCTGCTCTACGCCGATGCCTTCGTGAGCCCCAGCGGCACCGGTGCCACCTACACGGCCACCACGGCGCGCATGATCTACGCCATGGAGCGCAACGGCCACCTGCCCAAGATCTTCGGCCACATCAACCCGCGCTTCGGTATCCCGCGCCCGGCCATGTGGCTGAACCTGGGGGTGAGCTTCATCTTCCTGTTCTTCTTCCGCGGCTGGGGCACCCTGGCGGCCGTGATCTCGGTCTCGACCATCATTTCCTACCTCACCGGGCCGGTCAGCGTCATGACCCTGCGCCGCACGGCGCCGGAACTGAAGCGCCCGCTGCGCATCAGCGGCCTGCCGGTGCTCGCCGCACTCGCCTTCATCTTCGCCACCGAGTTGCTGTACTGGGCCAAGTGGCCGCTCACCGGCGAGATCATCCTGCTGATGGTCGTAGCGCTACCGCTGTACTTCTATTACACGGCCAAGAGTGGCTGGGAAGACTTCGGCCGCCACCTGCGCGGCGCCTGGTGGCTCATCGTGTACCTGCCGATCATGGCGATCATTTCGTGGGCCGGCAGCAAGACGTTCGGCGGCCACGACTACATCCCGTACGGCTGGGACCTCGCGATCGTCGCCGTGTTCGGTGCGGTGTTCTACTTCTGGGGCGTGTCCTCTGGCTGGCGCACGCCGATGGTGGAGGCTGCGCGCTTCCACCACGATGATGAGTCGGGTGAACCGGCGTTGCCGCCCAGCGCGGATGAAGCCGAGGCCGTGACCGGCCACCGTTGATGAAAAAGGGCGCCTACATGGCGCCTTTTTTTTAGATGGCCAGCACGTCGCCCAGCAGGGCCTGGGCCGTGATCTCGGGGCCCGCTCCCGGCCCCTGGATCACCAGCGGCGTCGAGTGGTAACGCGTGGTGGTGAGCGCGAACTGATTGTCGGTGCCGGACAGGCGTGACGCTGGATGGTCCAGACCCACTTCCACGAGGCCGACGCGGGCACGGCCGCGCTGGTTGAGCCGGGCCAGGTAACGCAGCACCTTGCCGTTCGCCTTCGCTTCGGCGTGGCGACGGGCGAGCGGCTCGTCGAGTTCTTCCAGGCGATCAAGAAACACCTTTGTTTCCACGCCACGAAGCGACTCGGGGACCAGGCTTTCAATCTCGACTTCATCGCTGCCGAGGGCGAAACCCGCATGGCGCGCGATGATCAGCAGCTTGCGTGCCACGTCCTCGCCCGAGAGATCCGAGCGCGGATCCGGCTCGGTGAAGCCCAGACGGCGCGCATCGCGCAGCAAGGCGGAGAATGGGCGCGAGCCGTCGTACTGGTTGAACAGCCACGAGAGTGAGCCCGAGAACACGCCTTCGAGGGTCAGCAGGCTATCGCCGCAACGGCGGAGCCGGCGCAGCGTGGACAGAACCGGCAGGCCCGCGCCTACCGTGGCCGCATCGCCGTAGATCGCGCCGCCGGCCGATGCGGCTTGCAGCGCACGCCAACCCTGCAGGTGGCCGCCCGCCAGCGCCTTGTTGGCCGTGACAACGTGGTAACCCCGGGAAAGCCACTCGGCGTGACGGCTCGCTTCCTTCGTGCAGGCCGTGGCATCGATCACTACCTTGCGCTCAGCACCGCTCTCATCGAGCGCAGCCAGCAGCGGTCCGTTGTCACGGCCGTCGCGGGCTTTCGCCAGCGCATCGGCGACGTCCGCAGGGCGCAGGCCACCCGCGAGCACATGCTGGCGCCGCGAATTGGCCGCACCTACCAGGCGCAGGGTGTTAGCCGACGGGCTGGCGAGCAGCGTGAGCAGCGCACGGCCAACGACGCCTGTGCCGAGCAGGACGACCGCCGTACAGGGAACCTCCGTGGAAAGGGGAGCCACCACCGCGTTCATGCGCCGACCTTGCGTTTCGAGGTGATGTTCGCGACCGCCGCGGCCCGTGCAAGCGCGGCCTCCAGATCGTCGATCAGGTCATCGCCATCTTCGATACCAATGGACAGACGCAGCAGGTTGTCGGCAATGCCCGCCGTGCGCCGCGCTTCCGGCGCCATGGCCGCATGCGTCATCGTAGCCGGGTGGGCAACGAGGCTTTCGACACCACCCAGCGACTCCGCCAACGAAAAATACTGGATGCCGTCGACGAAGGCCTCAATCGCATCATCACCGCCGCGCAGTTCAAAGCTGAGCATGGCGCCGAAGCCCTTCTGCTGACGCTGCGCCAGGGCGTGGCCCGGATGCGAGGCGAGACCCGGGTAATAGATGCGCTCGACGGCAGCGTGCCCCTCAAGCCGATCAGCAATGCGGCGCGCATTTTCTTCGTGCGCACGCAGGCGAACGGCGAGGGTACGCACACCACGCAAGGTCAGGAAGCTGTCGAACGGCGAGCCGGTCTGCCCGTTGCAGTTACCCCACCACTTCAGCTGCTCGGCCACCGCCTGGTCCGCAGCGATCACGGCACCACCGACCACATCGCTGTGGCCGTTGATGTACTTCGTGGTCGAATGCAGCACCACGTCGGCGCCCAGCTTGAGCGGCTGCTGCAGTGCCGGCGAGAGGAAGGTGTTATCCACCAGTACCAGCGCACCGACGGCATGCGCCGCTTGCGAGACGTGGCGCACATCGGTGATGCGCAGCAGCGGGTTGGACGGAGTTTCTATCCAGACCAGCGCGGGTTTCGCGGCCAGGCCTTCGGCGAGTGCTGTCGGGTCGTTGAAGTTGACGAAGCGCACGCTGAAGCGGCCCTTCTTCGCCCAGGCATCGAGCAGGCGCCACGTGCCGCCGTAGCAATCGTGCGAGGCGATGACCAAACCACCTGCCGGCACCAGTTCGAGCGCCAGCGCCACTGCGGACATGCCCGTGTTGGTCACGACCGCGCCCGCACCCTCTTCCAGTTCGGTAAGCGCCTCGGCGAGCAGATCGCGCGTCGGGTTGCCGCTGCGCGAGTAGTCGTAGGCGCGCTTGCGGCCAAAGCCTTCGAACGCATAGTTCGTGGACAGGTGCAGCGGCGGCACGACGGCGCCATGCTGGGTATCGGATTCAATGCCGGCGCGGACGGCACGGGTACACAGGCGGGTTTCACGGGTCATTGTCAGAGGGCTCCGCAACAGTCGTTAAGTGCGTGACGCAGCACGGGGGCGAGCTGCACGGTTTCTTTGAGGAAGGCGTCGTGGCCATACGGCGAGTCCACGACTTCAAGGGTGGCGGTACCACCGATGCGGCGCTGCAATTCGCACAGGTCGGAAAGCGGCACCAGGCGATCGGACGGGAAGCCCACCAGCGTGGTCGGCGCATGCACGCGCTCCGGCGCGATGTCATGCAGGTCGATCGATTCGGACAACGCGAGGAAGCGCTGCGGATCGAAGCGCTCGACGAAGCGACGGCCCGCGTGCTCCAGGTAATCTTCCACCGGGAAGTAGAAGCGGCCATCACGCAGTTCGGGACCGGCAGCAAAGCGGCGCGAGAACTCTTCACTGCCGCGATAGGTCGTCATCGCCAGCTGGCGTGCGAGTGCCAGGGCTTCATCCGTGCGGCCCGATTCGATGCCCAGGCGCACGATGCCACGCTGCACGGAGCGCTGCGCGGTGGAGAGCGGATGCGGACGGTGCGCGCCAGCCAACAGCACGAGGGACTTCACCTTGTCGGCGTGGTTGGCCGCAAAGGCCAGGCCGGTCATGGCGCCGTACGACGAGCCGATGAAGGCGTGGGCGCGGCCGATGCCCAGCTCATCGACCAGCGCGGCAAGCGCTGCTGCCTGGTCTTCACTGGATACCGAATCGACGCCCGCGATATCGGCAGGCACCAGCCAATCGATGGAGAGCACGCGGCAATGTGACAGATCGATGGCGCCACCCTGGCTCACCAGTTCCTGCCACCAGCCCTGGCGTTCGCGGCCCGCGCAGACATCGCGGGTGGCGGAGATGCCGCCCTGCACGATCACCGTGGGGGCATTCGGCGCGCCGCACCAGAGGTAGCGCACATCCACTGCTACCGCTTCGCTGCCGTACTTGGGCGTGATGGCCACGCGACGGGTACCGCGCTGCTCGGTGAGATCGGCGGCGCCACGCGGCGCGGCGGCCACGGCTGCTTCGGAGAGGGGGATCACGGTGAGGGGCTCTGCTGGCATGTCCGGGTTCCTGTCGGGATCGAGCCCTGCGGATACCTGTAGCCGGACTGCCAGGGCACGGTGCGCAAGAACGCGCCCGGCTCGGACATTCCCATCTATCGGGTTGCGTGGCGAACCACGCACCGCAGGAGTTGGCACCGTTGCGGAAATCCGCAGGTTGCCCCGGCTTCAAAGGGCCTGTCCCTCAGCCGGTCTCGATGAGTGGAACCGAGGTTACGCGCCGTTCCATGGCGTGTCAACAGCCGTATAGACGTCTAAACCTCCAAAACCTTGCGAAAACGTCGACGGGATCACTGTAGGAGCGCGCTTGCGCGCGATGGGGCTTGCCACGAGCCCCCATCGCG